>JADMIO011564996.1_pt1 | contig 56951 bp, 55 predicted proteins | sample 8958161 | NCBI WGS metagenome assembly JADMIO01 (sample SAMN16585339, study PRJNA669376) | soil metagenome | isolation source: Crop rotation soil | place: USA: Cullars Rotation, Alabama | collected 2011 | reverse complement strand
GGCCCGCCGCTCGGCCTGCGCGTCGATGCCAGCTACCTGTACGACCGCAATGTCTCGCGCGGCCGCGATTCGGGCGAGAAGCTTTCCGACCAGTCCTATACGCTCGAGCTCAACAAGGGCTGGATCTTCCCGCTCAGCGAGCATATGCGCGCGATCCTCGCGCTCGCGGGCGGCGCCGAGAAATTCCACGATTACGAAGGCTTGAGCCGTCTCTACGGCACAGTGCGCGGCGAGTTGCAGTACCGCACGTCCGGCAGTTTCGGCGCTCCGACCTATGCATTGTTCGCGCGCGTCACCGGCGAGGCGTTCGAATCCTACCTGCGCGACGGCTACCGCACGGCAATTGGCTTGTCCGTGCTGAAGCCAGTTACCGATCGCATAACCTTGTTCGGCGCGCTGACCCATAACCGCCGCGATGCGAACAGCACCGTATTCACCGGCCATGACAACTCGGTGCGCTTCAACGTCGACTTTGCCGCGACCGAAAAGAGCACGCTGTACTTCACCGGCGAGTACCGCCGCGGCGACACAGTGTCCTCCGGTTTGCCGTCGCTGCAGAGTCTCGACATCGCGAAATCGTTCGCGCGCGACGACGCATTCAACGACCAGCTTTTCGCCTATCGCCTCGAGGCGAAAACCTATCTCGCCACTATCGGCTACAACCTGCCGTTCGGCCCGCGCGACGCGCTCGATTTCTCGTTCCGGCACGTGCAGTCGACTTCGACCGAAAGCTCGATCGTTTACGGCAAGTCGCGTTACTACACGGACCAGGTTTCGCTCACTTATCTCATGCGCTTTTGAGAGTGCCCAATATGATCAAACACGCGTGCGTTGTAATCGCCGCCCTGCTGCTGTCAGGCTGCGGCGAAGGCGACAGTCCCCGCGATATCAACCCCGCAGCACCGCCCGATGCCGTCGTTGTCGGCCCCGACAGCTTCCTCACTTTTCCCAACCCGCAGGTTCAGTCCGACGGCTCGCTGCAGACCACCGCCGTTGCGTATGCCGATGCGTATTACCGCGCGATCGATCCGCTGAACGAGCGCACGACGCTCGCGGCCTGGAAAGCGAAGAACATGTTCGATACCGGCACCGGCACGCAGGTGACGGTCGTATTCGGCGACACGCGCGACCTCGGCTATGGCCGGCGTATGACGGCGCGCCAGAACGCCGACGGGACGCTCGCGTTCTTCGTCGAGAACTATCTCGTCCAGGTGGGGCCCGATTACGCCTATTCGCCCCTGAACCTCCAGGCGGCGGTCGTGCGGGACACGCGCTGGTTCATCGGCATCAATGCGATCGAATTCAGCCCCGGCCCCGGCGGCGGCCCGAGCTTCCCGAAGTTCTACAACTTCAGCTCGACGACCGGCGCGCGCAACGTGCTGGTCGATCTCGACAATCGCGGCGCGAAAGCGATGCCCGGCCCGTGCACGACCTGCCATGGCGGGCGCGGCGATCCGCTTACTCCGCCTGACGGCACCGGCACCCAGCACTTCAACCTCGTGCAAAACTCGGCGTCCGCGAGGCCGGCCAATCCTCTCGGCACGCAGAACCGCGGCGACGTGCAGGCGCATCTGCACATGTTCTCGGTTGACACGTTCGGCTTCTCGTCGGCGGCCGGCTTCACGCGCGCCGACCAGGAAGCGACCTTGAAGCTGATGAACCAGTGGATACTGTGCAGCTATCCGCTCGTCGGGGCAGCCGCCGGTCCCGAGGACGCGTGCCGCCGCGCGGCGACCCCCAATGAATGGGTCGGCAATGCCGCGACCATTCTCAAGCAGGCATACGGCGGCAACGGCCTGCCGAACGCCACGTTCAACGACACGTACGTTCCGGCGACCTACTCCGCGGGAGGCCAGACTTCGCTTTACCAGACAGTGATCGTGCCGAACTGCCGCACCTGCCATATCCTGCGCGGCACGCAGAACAACGACGATCTGGACTTCGACACGCTTGTGAAGTACCAGTCTTTCGCGGAGCGCATCAAGCACCACGTCCTCGATTTCGGCAACATGCCGCTCGCGCGCATCATCTACAACGCGTTCTGGTCGTCCACCGCGCCGAACCTTCTTGCGACCTTCCTGACCGGCCAGGGCCAGACTGCGCGCGATTCGGGCGGCAATGTGCTGATGCCCGGACGACCCGTGACGTCGCTGATCGACCGCGTTGTGCGCCAAGGGCCCATCACGCTTTCCGCGCCGAGCACCCGGTTCGCCACGACCTATGCATGGAGCGTCACCGCCGGTCCGGCCCCCGCCACCCTGACGAACGCAAACTCGGCGACGCCGACGTTCAGCGCAACGGTCGACGGCACTTACACGATACAGCTCATCGTCGGCAACGGCACGACTCAAAGCACGCCCGCAACGGCGACGATCCAGGTCAACAACGCGCTGGCGATCGCGCCCACGGCCATTCGATTCAGCGACATCCGCACCGTGCTGCAGACCGCCGGCTGCACTGCGTGCCACGTCTCGACGAGCACTCCGCTGGTGACCGGCACAGTGCCGCCGCTTTACTACGACGATTACGACAGGAACAAGGACGGCCTGACTGATGCCACCGACCTCACCTGGTTCTACACCGAAGTGCGCGGCCGGGCGAACCTGAGCGATCCGTTCGCGAGCGCGATCCTGCGCAAGCCCTCGGGCAACCACCATGCGGGCGGGCTGCTCCTCGGATTCGACACGAGTCTGCCGGTCGGCAACGCCGGCCGCGCGAATTACGACCTGTTCGTGAACTGGATCATGAACGGGGCGCCGCAGTGACAGTGAATATGTCGCAGCAAACGGCGCGCCGATCGGGTAGTCTTGGCCGCGCACAGGGAGTTGCCGCAGAAAGGCGCGCAAAATGAAACGATTCGACGATACCGAAGACCCGCGGCGGCGCGTGCTCGTGCAGGCGCTCACCGCGTGGATAACTTCGCTCGGGCTTCCGCCCGGCCTCGCCAGCGCCGCGAGCGTGCTGGGCAACACGCCCACGCTCATGCCGGAGAACAAGTCGATTTACCGGCTCGTCGGCAGCGTGAAAGTGAACGGCATCCAGGCGTCCACCGAAACGCGCATCTTCGCGGGCGACACGATAGAGACGGGAAAAGACAGCGAGGTCGTATTCGTCGTCGGCGGGACTTCGATGATCCTGCGCGAGAACAGCAACGTCACGCTCGCCGGCGAGCAGAAGACGGCAGCGTCGACGCTGATCACGAGCCTGCGGCTGCTGACGGGCAAGCTCCTGTCGGTGCACGGCAAGGGCCGGCCGGTGCGGATGGAAACGCTGGTGGCGACCATCGGCATCCGCGGCACCGGCGTCTACATGGAATCCGATCCGGAGCAGAGCTACATCTGCACCTGTTACGGAGTGACGGACATCGCGGCGACCAACGACAAGGAAAGCAAGGAGACGGTGTCCGCCACCCATCACGACCGTCCTTTGTACATTCTCGGCAAGGCGCCGTCCGGCAACAGCATCCGGCGCGCGCCTTTCATCAACCATACCGACCAGGAATTGATGCTCATCGAAACCCTGGTCGGCCGCACGCCGCCTTTCGTCTTCCCCGGCAATCAGTACAACGCGCCGCGGCGCGAGTACTAAAGTCCGCGCCCGCCGCTTGAGCGGCGCCCGGATTGCGATTAAATTGGCTGTCCCGTCGCCGGGATCATGCCGTGCACCCTCTGCGCATCTCGATCATCACCTACAACATCTGGCTCACGAAGCGCTGGGACGTGCGCGCGCCCGCCCTGCGCGGTTTTCTCGAGACGTTCGATCCCGACATCCTGTGCCTGCAGGAATTGCAGCAGCCGTCGCGGGATTTCATCGATGCGACGCTGGCCGGACACCGCCGGGTCGACGACCCCTACCCCGGCTGGACGACCGAAGGCAACATTTACTGGCGCGACAGTCTGTTCGCGCGCGTCGAGCACGGCATCGAAGACGCCGCGATACCCGATGGCGACCGCCGGCTTTTCTGGGCGCGGCTCAACGTGCGCACGCTCGACCGCACGATCCTCGTCGCGACCGCGCATCTGACCTCCCAGCGCAACAAGATCGAGTGCGAAACCGGCCAGTCGCCGCGCGTTGCGCAGATCCGCAGCATCATCGCGGCGCTCGCGCGCCTCAATCGGGAAGGCGAGCCGCTCTTCTTCATGGGCGACATGAACGACCCGGTGCATCCGCCGCGTCTCTTGCAGGAAGCGGGCTACAAGAGCTGCTTCGCGTCGCTCGGCGTGCAGGCGCCGCCGACTTATCAATGCTATCCGACCGCCGACGTACAGCCGGGCGAGCGCGTCGTCAATCAGTGCATCGACTGGCTGGTTGCCAACGAGCACGCGCGCGCCGTTGCTGCCGCGGTTCCGCATTTTTTCCTGCAGGACGCCGCGCCGTCGGACCACTGGCCGGTGCACGCAGTTTACGAGATCGACCCGCGCGCGTGAGCGACGCGCGCGCGGCCGCCGTCCTGCTCTACGCACTCGCAGCGGGTCCGCTGTGCGCAGCGGACAGCTTTCCGTCGCGCCCGATCCGCTTCCTGGTCCCCGGCGCACCCGGCAGCTCGCAGGACGTGCTCGCGCGACTCGTGGCCAACAAGATGTCGCAGCAGCTCAATCAGCAGGTCGTCGTCGACGTGCGGGCGGGCGCCTCCGGCGTGATCGGCATCGAGCTCGGCAAGGCCGCGCCGGCGGACGGCTACACGATGGTCGTCGCGACGTCGACGCTGTTCGCAGGCCTGCCGGCGTTGAAGGCGAAGCTCTCCTACGACCCCGATCGCGATTTCGCACCGCTCTCGCGCATGGCATCGGTCGCAAACGTGATGACCGTCAATGCAGCGCTCGGTGCCGACAGCGTGGCGGACTTCGTGAAGCTCGCCAGGACCAAACCGGGCCAGCTCAATTACGGGTCCGCGGGCAATGGGTCGCCGGCGCATCTTGCCGGCGCGATGTTCGACCTGCTCGCGCAGGTCAGGACCAATCACGTCCCCTACAAAGGCGCCGCCCAGGCGCTTACCGACGTGATCGGCGGCCAGCTTCAGTATCTGATCACTTCGCCGTTGGTCGCGATGCCGCACGCGAAAGGGGGCCGCATAAAAGTCCTGGCGACCACCGGCGCAAGACGCGATCCGCTGCTGCCTGAGCTGCCGACCGTCGCGGATACCGTTCCCGGGTACGACATTACGCAATGGTGGGGGGTCGTCGTGCCCGCACGGACGCCACGCGAGATCGCCTCGCGCCTGCACGCGGAGCTCGTCAAGGCGCTGCAATCGCCCGACGTGCGCGAGCTCGTCGCCAAACAGGGCGCAAGCGTTCAGCCGGAAACGCCCGCCGAGTTCGCTTCGTTCATGCGGGCCGAGCGCACGCGCATCGCCAATCTCGGCAGACAGGCGCACATTCGGCTGGACGACTGACCGCGGATCGCGTCAGCTTCCGAGCGCTTCGCCGATCGGCTTCAGCGGCTCCACATGGTCGCAAATTGCTTTGGCGATCGCGACGAGCGGCGCGCCGAGCAACAAGCCCGAGATTCCCCATAGCCAGCCGAAAAAAAGCAGCGCAATGAAAAGCACCGCCATATTCACGCGCGCAAACCGGCTCTGCAGCCAGGTCATCAGCCCGAGCCCGATCAGGCCCGCCACGAGCACCGACGCGCCGGATACCATCAGCGCGTCGAAGAGCGAGCCGAATTGCAGAAACGCGCCGATGCCGCTCGCAATCGCCAGCACCATGGGCCCCAGGTACGGGATGAAATGGAGCACGCCCGCGGCGACGCCCCAGACGCCTGCCTGTTCCATGCCGAAGGCCTCGAACGCAAGCCACGTGCACAAGCCGACGAGCAGGTTCGCGATGAGCATCGCGAACAGATAGCGCTGCACCTGCACTTCGACCTCCTCGAGGATGCGCACGGCGTCCTTCTTGCGCGCAAACGAAGGCCCGACGAGGTGCACGAGCTTGCGCCGGAAATGCGTGCCGGAAGCGAGCAGAAAGTAGATGAGCAGCAGCACGACCGGCGCCTGGGCGGCGACCGTCAGAAGCAGCGCGGTCTGCGCGAGCGCATAGTCGCCCAGCCACGCGCTCGACGGCGCAGGCGTGGCGACGACGGGTTTGCGCGAGCCGACTTTGGCCCCCGCTTCGTCGGCCGCGCTCTGGATCTCATTCGCGGCTTCCTGCACTTTCTGCAGCGCGGTGGGCTGGCGATCGCGGTTGGCCGCGATGAAGTGGCGGAGCTTGCGCGCCGCCTCGGGCAGCTTCGCGATCATCGCATCGGCTTCCTCGCGCAATGAAAATGCCATCCAGCCCGTGGCGCCGACGAGCAGGGCGAGGATGACCGCCGCGCCGATCACGCGCGGCACCTTTAATTGCGCGAGCCAGTCGGTGAGCGGGCTCAATGCATAGGTGATGAGTATGCCGATCAGGAGCGGCACGAAAAAGCCGCGTGCAAAGTAGAGCGCCGCGACCACTGCGATGAAAGTCAGGATTGCGAGGGCGACGAACGTGCGCGACACACGCGGCAGCCCCGCCTCGGGCGCCGCCTCCTCCGCAATGTTGGTTGCGGGCGGCGCCTGCGCCGGCGCAACCGCACCGGCGTTGCCACCGTCGAGCTGACTTGCCGCGGACGCGACCTCGCTCATTGCTTAACCTCGATCCGGTTGTCGACGTTGCGCACGCCGTCGATGTTGCGCGCGATCTCGACCGCGCGCTCGCTTTTCGCCGGCGCATCGACGAAGCCGCTCAACTGCACTTCACCCTTGTTTGTCGCCACACCGATGCCCGCGCCGCGCACGCTTGCATCCGCGATGAGCCCCGCCTTAACGCGCGCAGTAATGAGGCCGTCATCGACTCGCGCGCCGACCGACTGGTCGGGTGCCTTCACCTCCGCCCGATTGTCGACCGATTTGACGCCTTCTGCGCGGCGCAGAACCTGAACCGCACGGTCGAGATCCGCCTGGCTCTGCGCGTAACCGGTCAACCGGACCTGCCCCTCGTGCACTTCGAGCTTGAGTCCGTAGCTGCGCGCGGAAAGATCGGCGAGTAGCGCCGCCGCGAGTTTCGCGCTGAGGATACCGTCGTCGATTCCGGCGCCGACGCTGGCCGCTTTCTGCGCAGTCTCTGCAGACGGCTGCAGACGGTCGCACCCCGCGCCGCAAAACGCCGCCATTCCGGCCAGCAGGATGCCGGCAAACTGCACATTCATCGCAATCCTCTAAATGTGCGCATCGGCAGAAGTTTCGGCCATGGCCCGCGTCATCTCTGTGCGGTGGCGCACCCAGGCGAGCCCTTTGTGTGTTGCCGAACAGAATGCCGCCAGCATCTCGAAAATAATGCGACCGTAACCTCATTAAATCTATCAACAAGCTGCGCATCCAGGCCGCCGGTCTCACGAGGCACGAGCATGCGAACAATTCCGCCAGCGATCGATGCGCGCAATGCCCCTGTTCAGGGATTTGCATTTGCGCTGCGGCTCTGTGCCGCGGTGCTCATTGCCGCCTTCGTCGCCGGCTGCTCCACGCTGCCCCCCGGCGCCGACTTCCCGAAGTCCTACTCGACCGCGCTGCAGCAGCCGGAACTCACGCGCCTCGGCCGCCAGTTCGCCGATGCCGCACAAGCGCATCCAGGGACCTCCGCGTTTCGCATGCTTGCAGTCGGCTTCGACGGCTTTCTCGCGCGCATCCAGATGATCGACGCCGCCGAGCGCACGCTCGATCTGCAGTACTTCATTTTCCGCGCGGACGAGACGGGCAAGCTGCTCGCCGACGCGGTGCTGCGCGCGGCCGACCGCGGCGTGCGCGTGCGGCTCATGCTCGACGACGGGGAAGCGCTGCCGGGCGACGAATGGATGGCCGCGCTCGACGCGCACAAGCACATCGAAGTGCGCTTCTACAATCCGTTCTCCTACCGGGGCCCGTCGCGCGTAAAGCGCGCGATCGAGTTCGCGTTCAACAGCTCGCGGCTCGATTACCGCATGCATAACAAGCTGATGGTGGTGGACAACGCGATCGCGCTCGTCGGCGGGCGCAACGTCGGCAACCAGTATTTCCAGATCGACCCCGACGGCCAGTATGCGGACGACGACGTGTTCGCTGCGGGCCCGGTCGTGCAGCAGCTTTCGCGCACGTTCGACGAATTCTGGAATTCCGAGCTGTCGATTCCCGCGCGCGCGCTGTCGCCTAAACTGTCCACGGAGGCCGCGCTCGAAAAATACCGCGCGCACCTTAAGGAGAACCGCGAGCAGGTGAAAGCCGACGGCAGCGACTGGGCGAGCCGTATCGCGACGGGCCAGCCGCTTGCAGGCATGCTCGCCGGCAGAATACCGCTCGTGTGGGCGAGCTCCGAGCTGGTCTACGACAGCCCCGACAAGAAACGGGTAGTGAAAGGCGAAATGGTCGGGCGCCTCATGCACAAGCCGGTCGCCAATGCCGTGGCGAACGTCAAGTCGGAACTGCTGATGATCACGCCCTATCTGATCCCGGGGGAAGACGGCATGCGCATCTTCGACGAGCTGCGCAAGCGCAACGTGACCGTGCGCATACTGACGAGTTCGCTCGAAGCTTCAACGGTGGTTCTCGCGCACTCGGGCTATATGCGATACCGCGAGCCGCTGCTCGAGATGGGAGTGGGCCTCTACGAAGTGCGCTCGCTTCTGGGCAATACGCGCGGCAGCGGCCAGAGCGAACATGTCTCGCGCTTCGGCACCTATTCCCTGCACGCCAAGCTGTTCGTGCTCGACCGCGAACGGATTTTCGTGGGATCGATGAACTTCGACTTGCGCTCGATGCACCTCAATACCGAAATTGGCCTCATCATCGACAGCCCCGAGCTGGCGCGCCAGGCCGCGACCCGCTTCGAAGCAATGGTGGAGCCCGCGAATGCGTACGCAGTAGAGCTGCGCAGGAAAGGCAACTCCAATGCACTGGTCTGGCGCACGCTCGAAGACGGCCGGCTCGTCGAGTACGACCGCGAGCCCGCGCGCAGCGGCGGCCAGCGCGTGCAGGTCAAGCTGCTGTCCCTGCTGAACCTGGACGAGGAGTTGTAAGCGGCGCCGCCGGCGGCGTTCAGCCGCCGGCAGGGGCTTTGCCGGCGCGCCGCTGCTCGATGATTTCGCGGGTTTCGCGCGCGACGGCGGCATAGGGGCCGTCGAGCGCCAGCGCCTGCTCGATGACCGTGAGCGCTTCATCGTTGCGCCCTTCGTCGGAAAGCGCCTGCGCCAGGTTGTTCATGACCGCGTCCGAATCCGGATGCCGCTCTGAGGCTGCGCGCAGAATTTTTTCCGCGGCCTGCACCTCTCCCGCCGTGTACAAGCTGTTGGCGAGCCCAATGCTCGCCGTCACGTTGTCGGGCCAGCGTTCAAGAAACGTGCGGTAGGCGGTCTGAACTTTCAACGGCTCGGCCACTCGCGCCATCGCGACGATTGCAGCCAGATATCTCTCTTCTGTCGCGGTCGCGGGAATACGGTCGGGCGGCATCGTCACCATCGCCCAATGGCCGGTATTCGCCCACGTGTATTCGAGCACGAAGAACTGCATCTCCTGGCGCTTGACCGTGCCCGAGCGCAAAGTCATTTTGCCTTCGACGCCGTCGTAACCGGCGACGACCGCGTAATGCCAGTCAGAGCCGAGATTCTGCAGCACGACGACCGGGTTGCCGGCTGCCACTTCACGCAGCATGTCTTCGTAGCGCGGCGCGAGCAGGTAGGAGACGAGGCCATAGCGCCGCGGCGTAGCGAGCATCTCGGTTTGCAGGCTGCCCCTGCGCGACGGCAGGTAGACCTGGCTGATGAGCTGATCGGGCGTCACATCCACATTCAAATTCGCCATCGAGGTCGCAAGCGCGGCGGGTCCGCACTGGTAGTCTTCCTGCGGGAAGAATGGCACCTCGGTCAACTCCACCGTCTTCGTGAGGTCAGCGGGCCAGGCTTCGTTCAGTGCGCTGGACTGCGGCGCGATGATCCCGACGCAGCCGCTCAGCAGAACGCTCGACAACACAAAAACGCCCGCGGCGACGCGGGCGCTTTGCGCAACCAACAGACAAAACCGCATCAACGCGTCGGTTTCCAGTTGTAGTAAATGAGCGCCGCGATGATCACCGCGCCGATCGCCCACCACCAGCCGCTGGCCATCGCGCCGGCCGGCATCTCTTCGATGTTACCCGCGAGCGCATGCACCTCGGCGTCGGTCATGGCGGCGACGCGGTCCTGCGCTGCCTGCGGATCGACGCCCAGTGCCTGCAGCTGCGTTGCTACTTCCGCCCGGCTCAAGGCGCCGGATACCAGCGTGCGGTCGGCCTGCACGGTCGATGACGACAGCATTTGCTCGGCGCCGACCATCGCCGCTTGCGCGAATGAAAACTGCAGCATCAACATCGATGCGATCAACGCGCGGCAAATCCACTTCACTCCTGCGAACTTCATTGACATCTCCTTCGAAATTGAATTGAAAAGATTGAAGAATCATCCAGCCAGGCTGACGAATGCTTCGTGCACTGATTTTGCGCACCGGTTCCCGCCGCCTCTGTTCGTTAGCGCACAAAAAATTGCGCGGGCGCCGTTGAACCCCAATGTCATTTTGCGAACGTAGGCGCGACTGCGACAGATGAGCGCCGACATATTTCACGCTCGTTCGCTGACAGCGAGACGACTGCAAATGTGGTCGACCGCACTGAACCCGCGATGCGCGCGCGTAGAGTCGGCCATTGCAACGGCAACTGTTCATGTTGCGACAATCGCCAAGAGAGGACCGACCATGAGAAGTGCCCTTATCATCGGAATCCTGCTGATTGCGCTGGGCGCAGCGCTGCTCGGCTATCAGCAATACACTTACACGACACGCGAGCAGGTACTGCAGATCGGCCCTGTTACGGCGACGGCAGAACGCTCGCACACGGTCGCGTTTCCACCGGCCCTGGGCTGGTTGCTCGTCGGCGGCGGAGTCTGTCTCGTCGTATTCGCCGTCATCCGCAGAAACTAGGGGAGCACACCGTGACTATCAATCTCGGTCTGACGCCGCTTGTTTCACTCATTGCAGGCATACTCATCCTGCTCGTGCCGCGGCTCCTGAACTATATTGTCGCGTTCTATCTCATCATCATCGGAGTCATCGGGCTCATGGGTGGAACGAACTACCACTTTTGAAGTAGCTATTTCCCAGGGAGAATTTCCAATGCTTGTTACTTTTCGCAGCAAGGCGTGGAGCAGCATCATCATGAACCGCGACGTCGCGGTAACGCTGCTCAAGATGGCAGGCCACACCGGCACCGTTCCGAGCGCCTTGCTCGCTGCCGACATTCCTGGCGCCCTGACCCGCCTCACTCAAGCGCTCGACACCGCGGACCCGAGCGCCGGCGCCGGCCCTGCTCCCGCCAAGTCCGACGATACCGATGAGCCCCCACCCGTCGGGCTGCGCCTGCGCGCCTTTCCGCTGATTCAGATGCTCAAGGCATCCGCCGCGAAAGGCGCTGATGTCACCTGGGAAGAAGGCGCTGCCGTTGTTTGATCGAGCCCGCCGCAGGTAGAAAAAAAACGCCTCCGGTTGTTTGCCATGGCCGGAGGCGCAAGCCGCCAATCGATAGAGGAAGGGAAACCATTGGCGGGGGGATGTGCGGAGATTATTTGTCAGGCGATAAATTTTTTCGGTACGTTAGCGCACAAAATTTCGCGGGTTACGTTTCAGCGGCAGGCATGCGGCAAGTCGGCAGACGAAGTCACCGCCGAATCGCGGGTCTGGTGAAGCTCGAGATACAGGGCAAGCTCTGCAGGTAGCGGCCCATGCGCTGACGATTCCTGCGCAACGTCAGCGCGCGCCGGCGGGAAGCTGCGCGCGGCCTTCGCGCCAGAATCCAGATCTGATGCAATGGTGCGAACATCGGGCGGGAAGCGGGTGGCGCTCACTGCGGCAGCGCACAGGATGAGGCCGCAGAGCCACGCAATTGCCGTATGGCTCCCCTTGATAGCGTCATCGAATACCCGCTCTCGCGCGCCCGCCCTGCGGACAGACGGCCTCATGCGATGAACCGGCCGCTCGATGCATGCGCCTGATGTGCTGCGTCTTTCGCCGGCGTCATCCATGCGTGAACCTTATCGCCGCAGGCCGGACGTCGCTGTACGCTACCGCACATAGATTGCGGCCCTTGAATAATAAGTGTTCGTTGGCGCACAGACCTTGCGCATGCGTTGGCCCACAGTCGCGATGGATGACAGCAGCAACCGACTCGCGGCCGCCACCGCGCGTCTGCCGGCGGCCACGATCGCGCCGCCGCTCTTACCGCAACAGCGCGCTGAGTGTCATTTCGTCCGACGGAGACGCATTTGAATTCGGAGTCCCCCGCGATTGCCGCCGCCCCCGCCCTGAAATGCGCAGTCACCGCACACGAGCCTCTGCCCGCCGCCCGTATCGCGCACTCGGCCAGCGGCTTGACCCTGTCCGGCTGCTGGACGGCGTTTGGGATCGGCGCGCTGGAGCGCGAGTTGAAGGCGATCGAGCTCGGCGGGCGCGTGCGGGTCATCGACGGAAGCGGGGTTGAAGCTCTCGATACGGCGGGCGCCTGGGTCGTGCACGATCTGCTCGCCCGGATGAGCGGCGCCGGCGCGAAGCCCGAGCTCGCACGGTGGCGGCCCGAGTTCTTGCAACTCATCGAAGTCGTCGCAAGCAATCCGCAATCCGCTCTCGCGTCGCCGCCGAAAAGCGAGCCCCTTGCACGCGTCGGACGGGCCACCGCGGCAATGCTCGAAGAGATGTATGCGATGCTGAGCTTCATTGGCACGAGCGCCGGCGCGTTCGGCACCGCGATCGCGCACCCCGCCCGCATTCGCTGGCGGCCGATCCTGCACAACATACAAACGGCGGGCGTAGCCGCGTTACCGATCGTCGGCCTGCTGTCGTTTCTGCTCGGCATCGTGGTTGCGTACCAAGGCGCCGACCAGTTGCGGCGCTACGGTGCCAACATTTTCATCGCGGACCTCGTTGGCCTGTCGGTATTGCGCGAGTTTGCGCCGCTGATCACCGCAATCATCGCGGCGGGCCGTTCCGGCTCCGCCTACGCCGCCCAGATCGGCACGATGACGGTCACCGAAGAAATCGACGCCATGCGTACGCTCGGCATCGCGCCGCTCGACGTTCTCGTGCTGCCGAAGCTCGTCGCACTGATGATCGCGCTGCCGCTATTGACCGTTTATGCGGATGTCTGCGGCGTCGCAGGCGGGATGGTCATGGCGCAAGTCAAGCTCGGCGTGAGCTTCAACGACTTTCTGGACCGTTTCGTGGATGCAGTGGATGTCTCGACCTACTCCGTCGGCATCGGCAAGGCGCCCGTGTTTGCGGCCATCATAGCGATCGTCGGCTGCTTTCAGGGGTTTCGCACGCATGGCGGCGCGGACAGCGTAGGGCGGCAGACGACGCGCGCCGTGGTACACGCGACCTTTCTCGTCATCGTCGCCGACGCGCTCTTTTCCATCGTCTTCAGCATTCTCGAGATTTGATCGATGCCCGAGCCGATTTCCCAATCCGAAGCGGTCATCGACATTCGCGGGCTCTCGACGCGCTACGGCGAGCACGTGGTGCATAGAAACATCGACCTGACGGTGCGCCGCGCGGAAATATTTGCGCTTGTCGGCGGCAGCGGCTCGGGCAAATCAACGCTGCTGCGCGAAATGATCCTGCTGCAGAAGCCCGACGCTGGCTCGGTGCGTGTGCTCGGCGCCGACCTGCGCGCGCTCGACGAACCGGAGGAGCAGGCGTTGCTCAAGCGCATCGGTGTCATGTTTCAGCAGGGCGGACTGTTCGGCTCGCTCAACGTCGCCGAGAACGTCGGCCTGCCGCTGCGCGAGCACACGCGCCTGACTAACGAGCTCATCGACCGTATCGCTGCCTGGAAATTGTCTCTCGCGGGCCTCGCTGCGGAGACCGGCGCGCTCTATCCGTCCGAGCTGAGCGGCGGCATGCTCAAGCGCGCGGCGCTTGCGCGCGCCCTCGCGCTCGACCCGGAACTCCTGTTTCTTGACGAGCCGACTGCGGGACTCGATCCGGCGAGCGCGGCAGGCGTGGACGAGCTCGTGCTCAACCTCAGGCGCACGTTCGGCCTGACGATCGTCATGATCACGCACGACCTCGACCTTCTGTGGCAGGTCGCCGATCGGGTCGCCGTCCTTGGCGACGGGCAGGTGCAGGCCGTCGGCTCGATGGAAGAACTTTCGAGAGTCGACCTGCCGCTCGTGCGGCGCTATTTCGAAGGCCCGCGCGGGCGTGCCCCGGCGCAGCACGCCGGGCAAACGAGGCACTGAGCGATGGAATCCAAAGTCAACTTCGCCGTCGTCGGCTTTTTCGTCGTCGTGCTGACGGCCGCGCTTGTGGCCTGCATCCTGTGGATCGCATCGGGCGGCGCGCTGAAAAAACATTACGACCACTATCTGGCCATCGAAAACGAGTCGGTCGCCGGGCTGAATCTGAACGCGGCGGTGAAATACAACGGCGTGGACGTCGGCAAAGTCGTCGCCATCAGCCTCGACCCCACCGATCCGGGGCGGGTAACGCTCGAATTTGCGATCGAACGCGGCACGCCGGTCAAGACCGATACCGTCGCGATCCTGAAGTCGCAGGGATTGACGGGCATTGCGTACGTGGAACTGACCGGCGGTACCGCGCAGGCACCGCTTTTGCGGCCGGAGCCGGGTGCGCGATATGCGGTGATCCCGACCAAGCCGTCGCTCGGTGCGCGGCTCGAAAACGTCATGACAACGGCGCTCGCCAAGCTCGACTCGACGAGCAACAGCATCAATGCCCTGCTTTCCGAAGAAAATTTGCAATCGATCCGCACGACACTCGCCAACCTGTCGGCGGTAAGCCAGACGCTCGCCGCGCGCCGGCAGACGCTCGACCAGGGCATCGCCGGCGCCGCCCGCACGTTCGATCACATGGCGGCCGCGACGGAGGACCTTAAGCCGCTGCTCGAGCGCATCGGGCGCAGCGTGGACGCGCTCGAAAAAATGGGCAATGAAGCGGCACAGGCCAGTAAAACCGCCGGCCAGACGATCGATTCGGTCGGCGGCGACGTCAAGCGCTTTACGGCCGACACCCTGCCCGAGGTGCAGCGGCTGCTCGGCGAGCTGGCCGTGCTGACGACCTCGCTGCGCCGGTTGAGCGAGCGCATCGAAGGCAGCCCCGGCGGCTTGCTGGTTGGTCGTCGGCCCGTGCCGCCCGGCCCCGGCGAAAGCGAACCCGAATGAGCGGCGGACGTTGCGATCGTGCGGCCATCGCGGCCGCGGCCGCGCTGGCGCTTCTCGGCGGGTGCACGACGTTGAATCGCATTGCGACGCCTGCCCAGCATCCGACCCACTACTCGCTCGCGACCGACGCCGGTACGCCCACGCGGCCTCAACCAGCGGCGTCGACCGCGTTGACCTTGATCGTCAATCCGCCGCAAGCCGCGGCCGGTTACGACAGTCCCCACATGATGTACCAGCGCCAGCCCGACCAGCTCGAGCGCTTCGCGCACAATGAGTGGATCGACACGCCATCGCGCATGCTCGCGCCGCTCGTCGTGTCTGCCATCAGCTCGCGCGGCGTATACCGGGCGGTAGTGCCAACGCCCAGCCCGGCCGTCGGTGACCTGCGGCTCGAAACCGAAATTCTGCGCTTGCAGCAGGAATTCATGGCCAAACCGAGCGAAGTGCGTTTTGGCCTGCGCGCCTACCTGGTTGAAACCGCTACCCGCAGGGTGGTCGCTGCACGTGAATTCGAGGCGCTGGTGCCGGCGCCGAGCGACGACCCGCGCGGCGGAGTTGCCGCCGCCCGGATTGCGGTTCAAAAAGTGCTCGCCGAGCTGGCGGAGTTCTGCGCGCAGAACGCGGTGCGCGTTGCGCCGCCGCGGTGATTGAGCAAGGACACTAAATCATTTAAGCACCTAATCACTGAATCACTTGATCACCTAATCACTTAATCACTCATTTCTTCTTGCGCGGCTGCAAGTCGGACTGCTTCACGCCGACGTCCTTCTTGGTCGCTTCCATCAGCGCTTTGCAGTTGCTTTCCTTCGGCTTGCCGAACTCGAGCAGCGGCAACAACGCGCCGAGTCCCGCCGTGACAGCCCCCAGCGCAAGCGCGAGCCCGCCGCGCGCGACGACGTTACCCATCTCCGGACGCGGCACCGGCGTTTTAAGAGTCCCGGTGACCACGACCGGGCCGCGCAACGATGCAAGGCTGAACGTCTTGTTCTCGGATTCAAGCCGCAGATTCAGCGTCTCATTGGCGAAGTTGATGTCGCCCGTGCCGGCGAGATTCACTTTAGGGGTGTCGAGCAGCAGGGTCTCAATCTTGAAGTCGCCGTCCGTGACCTTGAAATTGCCGACCATGCAGCGCACCGGCACCTGCTTGTCGCCGCCCAGCAGCCGGGCGACGGCGTTCGCGATGTCGAGATTGGATACCCGCAGGATCAATTCACTGACCGTACCGCCATCCATGATCAGCGCCGCCTCGCCATTCGCCGTGCCCAGCATCTGGGCAGGCGAGTTGCCGGTCCCCGTGAGCTTCGCGCGGCCGCCCATTGTGCCGGTATTCGCCTGGGTCAGCTTCACGTCAGGAAACATTTTTTGAAAGTCCATGCCCTGCGCCGTGATATCGGCATGCGTAACGATTCGTTTTTTGCGGCCGTCCATCTCAACCTGCGCGAGCAAATGCCCGCCGGCAACGCCGAAATCGAGCGGCGTCAGCTTGAGCACGCCGTCCTTCACGATGAGGTGCGCGCTCATTTTCTCGAGCGGCGTCTTCGCGGTTACGATTTTCTCGCCGCGGAAAGTCACGTCGGCGTTGGCCGACTGCAGCTTCTCGAGACTGAATGGCTCGACCGGCAAAACCTTGTCCGGCGGCTGCGGAACTTTGCGCTCATGCTCGCCTGCGCCAACGAGGCCGGACAGATCTTCCATGCGCAACTGCTGCGACACCAGCTTCGCGGTGATCGCCTGCGGCTGACGGCCGCGATCGACCGAGAAATCGCCCGAGAGGTCGCTTTGCCCGACCTTTCCCTTGAAGCCGCGGAAAGTCCAGACGTCGCCCTTGTGATCGAGATAGCCGGCGAGCTTGTATGGGGGCGTCGGCGGCAGCGGCACGCCGGCAATCGGGTACAAGTGCTCGAGGTTGCTGCCTTCGAGAGTGAAGTTGACCTGCTCGCCGGCAAGGTGCAGCGGATCGAGCAGCAGCCCGTCGATGGTCGCCTTCGTCGAGCCGAGCACTGCGCTCGCCGTGATTGGATAGGGATTGTCGGGGCTGCGCAGGCTTAAGAGAGAGCCGCCACGGGCCTTGAGCGTTGCCGGCGCACCCTTAAACGTCCCTTTGCCGGAAATTTCCACTTTGCCCTCCGGCGCTCCCGGAGTGCCTTCGACGGTGCGCACCTGCAGCGCCACGTCGGTCTTGATGCGCGGATCGCGATACGTCGCCGTTCCCTGGTCGATCGTCAAGGCGTCGATCTGCGGAAACTCCGTGGTTTTTTTGTCGGGATCGGCAGGCGGCTTGTCGTCGAAATTCCAGTTCGCCGTGCCGTCCTGGCGTGCCTCCAGCGCGACGTGGGGCTCGCTCAATGTGAGGTCGCGAAACCACAGCTTGCCGGCGATCAGGCGGAACAGGTTGATTCTGAAATCGGCGCGCTTCAAGGTCGCCATCGTCGGCTCGCGCGCCCACTCGGCATTGCCAAGGGTGACGTCGTTTACGATGACATGATGATTGAAGCCGAGCCGGACGATCAGATCGCCGTTGATGGCAAAGCTGCGCCCGGTTGCGCTCGTGACTTTGCGCGCGAGCGGCTCCCGCAGCCAGTTCCAGTTGGGCAAGGCCGCGATGACGGCGATGAGCAGGACGAGCGCGAGGAGAATCCCGCCGGCCCAGTGTAGTGCGCGGGAACGTCGCATGGTTTTTGCAGGCGGATTGATAACGTCAGCATGATAGGCGCCGCCCCGCCCAACGGCTGTGCGCTAACACACACAAAACCCGTTGATTTGCATGCAAGAACAGTCCTACGCCGGCGGCCGCCTCGGCAGTTGCGCACGCAGACTCGCGAGTTGCGCTTCGAGAGATTCGATGCGCTCGAGCAGCGAAACGATGAGCGCCACGCCGTGGGGCTCGAGATCGAAGGTCACGCGCAGCCGGCACGCGGTGCGTATGGTAGTCAGGCAACGCCCTGTAAACGTCCACGTGGGAGCCGCGGGGTCGAGCGGCGTCACGGCGCCGTAGTCGACGAGCTCGCGCACGTGGGCTTCCGGCACCCCTGCGAGCTCCGCCAGTTCGTGAAGCGTAAAACGTGCATCCTCCGTGAGCCAGACCGCCTCGGTATAAGTCTCTTTCACGTTTATGTCTCCGTTTTAAAGTGGCCGCGCGGATTGAACGTGGCGGCGTCAGCTAACTGTTTGTAAAGCGCCCGCTCGCGCTCGCTCGCCGCGGTCGGCACTGCGATCTGCACGATCGCGAAAAGATCGCCGTCCTTGCCGCTCGGCTGCGGCAGGCCGCGCCCGCTCAAGCGCAACTGCCTGCCCGCATGCGTATTGGGCGGCACTTTGAGGCGCACGATTCCGCCGAGCGTAGGCACTTCGACCGTGGCGCCGAGCACCGCTTCCCACGGCGCGAGCGGCAGGTCGAGATAAAGATCGTGCCCGCTCACGCGGAAGAGCGAATGCGGATGCAGCGCGATGTTGATGTAAAGGTCGCCATCCCGCCCGCCATTGATGCCTTTGCCGCCCCGCCCGGCGAGACGCAGCCTTTGCCCGTCCGCCGCGCCTTTTGGAATCTTTACCTTGAACGTGCGCGGCACGCGCCGTAAATTACCGCGCTCGTCGCGCTCCAGCGCAGCGAGATTGAGCTCGACTTCGGTGCCGCGGTAGGCGTCTTCGAGCGAAACGTGCGCGGTGACTTCGTAATCCTCGCCCGGAAAGCGCATCTGCGTGCCGGCGTCGCCGCCACGATGACGCGCATTGAGCCCCGCGAACAGGTCCGCCAGATCGACGTCGTCGAACGAAAAGTTCGTTTCGCCGTATTCCCGTCCCCAATCGGGCGGCGGCCGGAAATCCTGACCGGGCTGATGGCTGCCGAGCTGGTCGTAGGCGGCTCGCTTCTCGGGATTCTTGAGGGTGTCATAAGCCTCGGCGACTTCCTTGAATTTTTCCTCGCCCTGCGGGTCCTTCGACACATCCGGATGATATTTCTGGGCGAGCTTGCGGTACGCCTTCTTGATGTCGTCGGCGCTCGCGCCGCGCTCGACGCCGAGTATGGCGTAGTAATCCTTGTATTTCATTCCCGGTATCCGTATTGAGTGCGTTCAGGTGCGCGGCCCCTTTTCCCCGCTGCAGGACAAGCGCTTACAATCCATGCTTCGCGTCCGGCTGCACGACGGAGGAACCCGATGAGCATTCTATCGCCAGCAGCCGCAGGGCTGCCGGCCCCGGTGTCGGCAAGACGGCGCCTGCATCCACTGCACGTCCATATCTCGGTCCTCTTTACGCTTTTGATTCTCATTTCCGGCGGCATTCTCGGCTGGCACAACTACCGGCAGACCAGCGAAGTCATGCTGTCGGCGGCGGATGATCTGTTTGAGCGCATCGGGCGCGAAACGGTTCTTGAAATTGCCCGCATTTACGCGCCGATCGAACTGCTGACCGATTTCGTGGCCAAGCAGCAGATCACCCGCGACACCACGCTCGACGCGCGGCTGCAGCGCCTGCCCGCGCTCGTCGAAGCCCTGGCCCAGAGCCCGGCGATTTCGGCCTTCTACATTGGCTACGACAACGGCGATTTCTTTCTGGTGCGCCCGCTGGGAGAGGACGCCGCGCAGCGCAAAAATCTGGACGCGCCGGCCAACGCCGCCTTCCTCGTGCAAAGCGTGCAGCGCGGGGCTGACGCGGCCTCCCGCGGCCGCTTCGTCTATCTCGATCGCTCTCTGCGGACGCTGTCCGCCGCCGACCGCCCGGATTACACATTCGACCCGGGACAGCGCGACTGGTACAAGCGGGCGCGCGCAGCCGATTCTCAAATCAAGACCGCGCCTTACGTGTTCTTCACGACTCGCGAGCCCGGGATCACGTTCGCCCGCAAGGCGCCCGGCGCGGTCGTAGGCGCGGACGTGACGCTCACGCAGGTGTCGGACCTGCTGAGCCGGCAGAAAATCACTCCGTCGAGCGAGCTTGTTCTGTTCGATGCCGAAGGCCAGGTGATCGGCTACAACAGGAAAGAGCGTCCGTTGTGGAAGCAAAACGGAGGCTCTTCGCTTCAACTGGCGAGGCTCGAAGACCTGGCGGGGCCCGCGCGCGAGGGGCTGCCCGCGGCGCTCGCCGCCGGAAAGGTCGGCGACAATTTCAACTTTCGCGCCGGCGGCATGGAATGGATCGGCCGCATCAACAAGCTCGACGCACGCGGCCAGGCCGTCTACCTCGGCATGCTTGCGCCGCAGGACGAGCTGCTGGTGGACGCCGCGCGCATCCGCACGGAAGGCATTGCCATCACGCTGGCCATTCTGCTCATCACGATACCCGTGACGTGGCTGCTGTCGCGAGCGATCTCGAGGTCCCTGCGCGAATTGAGCGCCGGGGCGAAAGCGATTCAGCGGTTCAACTTCGAGCCGACCGCTGCGGCCGATTCCTTCGTGCTGGAAATCCACGAGCTGGCGCAAACGATGGCGGCGATGCGCTCCACCATACGCAAGTTTCTCGATATTTCGAGCGCGCTCGCGGCCGAAAAAGACCTCGACCGCCTGCTCGAGCGCGTGCTCAGCGAATCGATCGTCTTGAGCGGCGCGGACGCGGGCATCATCTATTTGATCGAAGACGACGGCGTAACGCTCGTTCCCGCGCATTACATCTGGCCCGCGGCGAGCCAGCGAGAAAGCCTGCCCGAGCTCGCGCCTCTGCGCCTCAATGGCGCCGCCACTCATTTGGTGACCGCCGCGGCACGCGACAACCGCACCCAGGTCGTAGTGTTGCGCAGGGGCGCGGCAGACGACGACGCGCGCTACTTCGGCCGCGCCTTCGAGCTATTCGGCACCGACCGGATCGGGCTCGCCGCAATTCCGCTGCGCAACCGGCAGCAGGAAGCGATCGGCGTGCTGGCAGTCAAGCGCAACGCAGGCAGGGATTCGTCCGCCGCGCCGTTTCCCGCCGAGCAGATTTCGTTCATGCAGGCGCTGTCCGGCAACGCGGCCGTATCGATCGAAGCCCGCCAGCTGATGAAGGCGCAGAAACTATTGCTCGAGTCGCTCATAGAGCTCGTCGCTTCCGCAATCGACGCGAAGTCGCCTTATACCGGCGGGCATTGCCAGCGCGTGCCGGAACTCACGAAGATGCTCGCACGCGCAGCGTGCGACGCGCAGAGCGGGCCCTTCCGCGATTTCAATCTCTCCGAAGAGCAATGGGAGGCCGTGCATATCGCGAGCTGGCTCCACGACTGCGGCAAGGTCACGACACCCGAATATGTGGTGGACAAGGCGACGAAGCTCGAGACGATTTACGACCGCATTCACGAGGTGCGCATGCGCTTCGAGGTGTTGAAGCGGGACGCCGAGATCGAATACCTGAAAGCCGTGGCGGCGGGCGGCGACCAGGGCGAGCTCGCGAGCAGGCTCGCCGCGCTCAAGGCGGAGCTCGATGCGGAATTCGCGTTCGTGGGCGAATGCAATGTCGGCGGCGAGTTCATGGCCCCGGAAAAGATCGAACGATTGCAGCGCATCGCGCGGCGCACTTGGACGCGCACGCTCGACGACAGGATCGGCGTCTCGCACGAGGAATCAAAGCGCAAGGAACGCGTGGCGGCGCCCGCCCTGCCGGTGCAGGAAGCGCTGCTGGCCGACAAACAGGAGCACGTCTTCGAGCGCGGCGAGTCCGATCGCGTGCCGCAGGACAATCCCTGGGGCTTCAGGATTGACGCGCCCGAGCACAAGCTCAACAAAGGCGAACTGCACAACCTCTCGATCGGACGCGGCACCCTCACGCGCGAAGAGCGCTTCATCATCAACGACCATATCGTGCAGACCATCATCATGCTGACGCGCCTGCCGTTCCCGCGGCACCTGAAGTCGGTGCCGGAAATCGCCGGCGGACACCATGAAAAAATGGACGGTACCGGCTATCCGAAACGCCTCAACCGCGAGCAGATGAGCCCGGTCGCGCGCATGATGGCGATCGCGGACATTTTCGAGGCGCTGACCGCCGCGGACCGGCCTTACAAGAAGGGCAAGACGCTGTCGGAATCGATCCGCATCATGTCTTTCATGAAGAAGGACCGGCACATCGATCCCGAGCTGTTCGATCTTTTCCTGTCTTCGGGCGTCTACCTGCGCTACGCCGAGCGCTATATGCAGCCTGAACTGATCGACGAAGTGGATATCCGGCAGTATCTCAGCGCCGCGGCCTGACGCTGCAGATGCGTCCCGCTAGCGCTTCACTCCGGACAAATCCTCGAACAAAAGCCCCATCGACGCGTTGTCCAGTTCCGCGCGCCCCGAGGCACAAAGGGCTGCGAGCATTTGCGCGCCGAGGGCCGTGACGGGCATATAGGAACCGCAGGCGATTCCTGCGCCGAGAGCAAGCTTTATGTCCTTCAGCATGAGATTGGAACGAAAGCCCGGCGCGAGCGTCCCGTCGAGCAGGCGCTTGCCGTGGTTCTCGAGCACGAAGCTTTTTGCGGTGCCGCCCATCAGCGCGTCGCGCACCTTGTACGGATCGATATTCATTTTCTTCGCCAGGGCAAATGCTTCGGCGACGCCCATCATCGTCGCGGTATTGACGAGCTGATTACAGGATTTGCAGAGCTGGCCGGCGCCGTTGGCGCCGATATGCGTGAACGTTTTGCCGATCGCTTTGAATACCGGCATGCAGCGTTCCACGATCGCCGCGTCGCCGCCGATCATGCAAGACAGCGTGCCGTCGATCGCGCCTTTCGGCCCGCCGCTGATCGGCGAATCGATGAAATGCGCGCCTTTGGCCTCGACGCGTTTGGCGAAGTCCTGCGTTGCATTAGCCGAGATCGTGCTGCAATCGATGACGACCGAATCTTTTCTCAGACTCTGGGCGACACCATCTTCCGCGAACAGTACCTTCTCGACATCGGGCGTATCCGGTACGCAGAGCAGGACGATTTCGCTCGCGCGCGCGACGCCGGCCGGGGAGCCGCCGTCGGCCGCCCCCGCCTTCACCAGCTCTTCCACTTTGCCGCGGCTGCGGTTGTGCACCGTGACCTTGAAGCCCGCCTTCAGCAGGTTCTTCGCCATTGCGGCGCCCATGATCCCCAGCCCGATGAATCCCACCGGCGTGTCCGTTGTTGCTGTCATATCCAAAACTCCCGATCGATAGTCTTCAAGCGAGTTGACAATCTAGTGCGCTCGCCCACAATACGCAAGCCGCATTCGGGGCCTTTCATCATGCTCATCAAAATTCTGCTCGTGCTCGTCCCTCTCGCGCTGACTGGAACGGGCGCCGCACATGCGCAGACGTATCCCGCGAAATCGGTGCGCATCGTCGTCGGCTTCACGCCCGGCGGCGTAACGGACGTCGCCTCGCGCATCATCGCGCAGAAGCTTACCGAAGCGTGGGGACAAACGGTCGTCGTCGACAACCGGCCGGGCGCGAGCGGAATCATCGGCGCGGAAACGGTTGCCAAATCGGCGCCCGACGGTTACACCCTGCTCGTCTCGCCGCAGACGAGCACTTCGGTTGCCACGACGCTTTATCCGAAGCTCCCGTACGACGTCGTGCGCGACATTCCCATCATCACCGTCATCGGATCGTCGCCGCAACTCCTCGTGATACATCCCTCGCTGCCGCCGCGCACGTTCAAGGAATTCATGCCGTTCGCGAAGGCGAACTATCACACGCTGAGCTTCGGCTCGGGCGGATTGGGCTCCACGCCGCATCTTGCGGGCGAGCTTCTGAACCTTTCGCTTGGCGTCAAGATGGTGCACGTACCGTACAAGGGCGAAAACACCGCGGTCGCCGACGTGCTGGGCGGGCAGCTGCCGTTCATGTTTTCCAGCCTGCCCGTGTCGGTGCCGCTCGCCAAGGCCGGCAAGCTTCGCGCGCTCGCCATCACGAGTCCGAAGCGCAGCCCGCTCGCGCCCGAGTACCCGACGATCGCGGAGTCGGGAATTCCCGATTTCGAAACCGCGACCTGGGTAGGACTGCATGCGCCGGGCGGTACCAGTCGCGACCTCATTACGCGCATCAACGGCGACGTTGTCAAAGTCCTGAATCTTCCCGACACGCGCGAGCGCCTCGCGCAGCAAGGCATCGATCGTGTGGCAAATTCGCCCGACGAGGCGGCCGCCTATCTCAAGTCCGAAATCACCAAGTGGGCCAAAGTGATCAAGGCCGCGAATGTGCGAATCGACTAACGCTGTCGCGCTGAGCACACGAAGATCGCAGAGATAGAAAAGACGGGGATCGAGTTTTCATGTTTTTCTCGGTGTTCTCTGCGGCTAAGAATTAAGCGATGACGCTGACCGAACTGCGCTACATCGTCGCGCTCGCACGCGAGCGGCATTTCGGGCGTGCGGCCGAAAAATGCTTCGTGAGCCAGCCGACGCTGTCCGTCGCCATCAAGAAGCTCGAAGAAGAGCTCGGCGTCACGCTGTTCGAGCGCCACACGTCGGACGTTACCGTCACGCCGGTCGGCGCGCGCGTGGTCGACCAGGCTCAACGCGTGCTCGAGGAAACGGCTGCCATCAAGCACATCGCGAGCGAAGGCAAAGACCAGCTTGCGCACCCATTGAGGGTCGGAGCAATTTACACGGTCGGCCCGTACCTGCTGCCGCAACTGATCCCGATCATGCACAAGCGCACGTCGCGCATGCCGCTGCTGCTGCAGGAGAACTTCACCGCGAAGCTTGCCGGGCTTCTGCGCAACAACGAGATCGACGTCGCGATACTGTCGCTGCCCTTCGCCGAAACGGGCATCGTCACCCAGGGGGTCTACGACGAGCCGTTTCGCGTGGTCATGCCGGCCGATCACGCGTGGAGCAAAAAAGCAAAGATCTCGTCGGCGCAACTCTGCAACGAAACACTCCTGCTGCTTGGCGCCGGCAACTGCTTTCGCGATCAGGTGCTGCAGACCTGCCCGCGCCTGCGCGGCCCGGGGCCCAGCAACCTGCAGCAGGCGCTCGAAGGCAGCTCGCTCGAAACGATCCGCCACATGGTCGCCTCGGGCGTGGGCCTGACCGTGCTGCCCTCGACCGCCGCTGAAATCAAATCTGCCGCAAGTCCGCTGCTCGCCGTCAAACCGTTCACCGCACCGGAACCGTCGCGCCGGATTGCACTGGCGTGGCGGGGCAGCTTCCCCCGCACGCAGGCGATCGAAGAGCTGAGACTGGGAATTCTCGCCTGCAAGCTGCCGGGCGTAACACTCCTTCCAACCGCCGGCGTCCAAAGCGCGTAGCGGTGTTTTCATCCTCCCTTTCAAGGGGAGGACCGAGATGGGGTTATCTGGCCGTACGCTACTCGCCGACGACAACCCATCCCCATCCCGGGCCTTCCCCCTTGAAGGGGAAGGTGAGAACGGCGATAGCCTACAGCTATCGTATGTATTGTATCAATTCATTGGATCAATCGAAAGCGCATCCCTAAGATGGCGTCCATGCAGCAGAGACACCATGTCAACCATCAACAGGAGACGCATATGAAACCCGAATCAATCACGATCAAGAACCTCGAATCCGCGTTTGCCGGCGAGTCGATGGCGCACATCAAGTACATGTATTTCGCGAAGGTCTGCCGCGCCGCGGGCGACGTCGAAACGGCCAAGGTGTTCGAGGAAACCGCTGCCCAGGAAGTTCAGCACGCATTCGGCCACCTCGACTTGCTGTATCCCGCCGCCGAACTGACGCCCGCGAAGGCGCTCGAGATGGCAATTGCCGGCGAGACTTACGAATACACGGAAATGTATCCGCAGTTCCGCCACCTCGCCGAGCAGGAAGGCAATACGAAAGCGGTCGCCGAGATGGACGAGCAGATTGAGGAATCCAAAGAGCACGCCCGGCGCTTCCAGACGATCCTGCAGAAAGCCGCGAAGCGGTTTGCAGCGCTTGCCAAGGTTGAAGAGCGTCACGCCAACCAGTATCGCGCGACGCTCGCCAAAGCCGCGCGCTGACCGAATCCACACCTAAAAGGAAAACGACAATGAAGAAATGGCAATGTATTGTGTGCGGCTATACCTACGACGAAGCGGTTGGCGACCCGGAGCACGGCATCAAGGCCGGCACGCGCTGGGAAGACATTCCCGCCGACTGGGCCTGCCCCGACTGCGGCGTTGCGAAAGCCGACTTTGAAATGGTGCTGCTCGCCGCGTGATGCGCGGCATGCAGTAAAATTGCGGCTCGACTTTGCCGGCGCCTGAAGGCCGGCAAAGTTTTTCGATTCAACCATCCGATCGGCTTATCCGTGAATCCTATCGTCATCGTCGGCAGCGGCCTTGCCGGCTACAATGTCGCGCGCGAGCTGCGCAAGCTCGACAAGACCACGCCGCTTACGCTGATTTCATCAGACAGCGCGCACTTTTACTCGAAGCCGATGCTGTCGAGCGCGCTCGGCACGGGCAAAACACCCGAGTCGATTCCGATGAACACCGGGGAGCAGATGGCGACACAGCTCAACGCGACCATTCGTCCGCACGTCAACGTGACCGCGATCGAGCCCGCTGGCCATGCGGTTCATCTCTATCAGGAAACGCTGCACTATTCGAAGCTCGTGCTTGCGATTGGCGCCGACCAGATCCGGCTGACGATCGGCGGCAATGCGGCCGAGCGCATCATGACGGTCAACGACCTGACCGATTACACGCATTTCCGCGCAGAAATCGCCGGCAAAGAAGCGGTCGCCGTCATCGGCGGCGGCCTGATCGGCTGCGAGTTCGCCAACGATCTTACGAGCGGCGGTTTCAAAGTGAGCGTCATCGACATCGCGCCGCAGCCGCTGCCGAGGCTGCTGCCCCCGGAAGGCGGTGCGATGCTGAAAGCCAGGCTCGCAGCGCTCGGCGTGGACTGGCATCTCGGCACCAGCGTAAGCGCGATCGACGGCGCCGGCGACAAATTGCGCGTCACGCTGGCGAATGGCAAATCCATCGAAGTGGACGTCGTGCTGTCGGCGGTCGGTTTGCGCCCGCGCATAGCGCTCGCGCAGGCGGCCGGCCTCACGATCAATCGCGGTATCGCGGTGGACCGCAATCTCGCCACGAGCGATCCTGACATTTACGCACTCGGCGATTGCGCGGAAATCGCGGGCCTCGTGATGCCCTACGTGATGCCCATCATGCATTCCGCGCGCGCGCTCGCGGCGACTCTTAGCGGCAAGCCGACGGCGGTGTCGTATCCCGCGATGCCCGTGCTCGTCAAAACTCCCGCCTGCCCGACGATCGTCTCGCCGCCGCCTGCAGGCACCGACGGGCAGTGGGTCGTCAGCGCCGATGCCGACGGCGTGAAGTCCCTTTTTCAGGATTCTTCCGGCAAGCTGCTCGGCTTCGCGCTCAACGGCAAAGCCACCGCCGAGCGCGCTGCTTTGACCCCGCAGTTGCCGCCGGTATTAGCGTGATCCCGGCAGTCCGCGGCGCCCTCCATCATTCGATCGACGCTCAGCCGCCGATATGAACTTCGTATTTCCCGCCGTTGTTGAACTGGCAGTGGCCGGCGCCCTGCTGCGCGCTCATCATCTGATATTCACAGCTCACATAAGTGCCGCGTGAACCGTACGCATTCGCCACGCCGCGGCGCTCATCACCGTTGACGCGAGTCGCCTCGCCGGACAAAAGCTCGCCTTTGTAGTCGAACTGAAAACGGCCCCGGCCGCTCATCATGTTCGTGACCGTACCCGTCATCATGCCGGTCTGCGTCGCAACGTCGTTCGCAGGATACAGGCGTACGTGCAAAACCGCGGGCATCGCATTGCCCGAGTACACGACGGACGGTGCCGCGGTGTTTGACGGCACGTTGTGCACGATCGGCCCGGCCGGCGCAGGCGCAATGGCGTAAACCGGCTGGCCGCTGCGACTCTCGAGGGGAATCACGTAGCAGCCCGTTAACGCGATTGCGGGCAGCGTAAACACGGCAGCGGCCGCGGCCTTGCGGAACGACATAAGCGAATGGCGATTGCTGGCAGTCATGGTGCGCTCCTTGTAGGTTGAACTTGCTGCCGGATCGTTTCGCTGCAGACTGCGAGACGAGCGGCACAGGCTGTCATAGCGATTACCGTGCCAAAGGCCACATTTGCGCGCCAAGCCGCTGATTCCTTTGTCATGCCAATGGAATTAACACACCGTTCGGGCAGCGCGCTTCGCAAATCGCTGTGGAATTCTGCAGGCACGCAGTACAATTTATGCACAACGCTCGGGGAGTAAGACACCATGCCTGCCGCCACTCCGCTCAAACCAGCCGACCGCCAGTTCTTCAACCACATTTTCGTGGTGACCTATTCGAATCCGTTTGCGCCGGATCGCAAGCGCGTGCTCGAGGGGCTCGTCGGCAAGCACATCGGCAAGAAAGACGAAACCTTCCTCGCCGATGTTTTTCCCGAGCTGGACGCGCGCATCGCGCGGCTCGACCGCCAGCGCTTCGATTCGCTGGAGAAGTTCAGTACGGAAGACCGCGACCTGATGCGTGCGCTGTATCTCTATCAGACGTACCATCGCCATATTCCCGCCTTCGACAGGCTGATCGAGAACCAGCTCGCAGGCAGGGACCCGCCCGTGCCGTTCGCCGAACCCATCATCGGGCAACTGACGGCGCGCGGTCTCAGCGAAGCCGAATCAGTGCATTACGTCGGCATCTACTTCCAGATCCGGCGCGCTTTTTACTTCATCATCCGGTCGCTCGTTGGCCGAAGCCCGGTCATGCAGCAGGTGCGTCAGGCGCTGTGGAACAATATCTTCACCAACGACATGCGCGAGTTCGACCGGCTGCTGTGGGGACGCATGGAAGATTTCTCCACGCTGCTGCTCGGTGAAACCGGAACCGGCAAGGGGTCAGCAGCCTCCGCGATCGGGCGCTCGGGATTCATCCCTTTCGACCGCCGCAAAAGCCGCTTCACGGCGAGTTTTGCCCAGGCTTTCATCTCGACCAACCTGTCGCAGTTTCCGGAGACGCTGATCGAGTCCGAGCTGTTCGGCCATCGCAAGGGCGCATTTACGGGCGCGGTCGACGAGCACAAGGGCCTCTTCGAGCTCTGCAACCGGCATGGCGCGCTCTTTCTCGACGAGATCGGTGAGCTCTCCGTACCTGTCCAGATCAAGCTGCTGCAGGTGCTCCAGGAGCGCACCTTCACCTCGGTCGGCAGCCACGAGCCGAAGCGGTTCGCCGGCCGCGTTATCGCGGCGACGAACAAGTCGATCGCCGACCTGCGCACGAGCGGGCGCTTCCGGGACGATCTGTTTTACCGCCTGTGCTCGGATGTCATCACGCTGCCCACGTTGCGCGAGCGGCTGGCGCAGCATCGGGGCGAGCTCGAGCGGCTCGTGCGCGACCAGATCGTCCGCCTGACGGGCGAAGAGGACACCCGCGCGATCGACATGATTCTCGATACGTTCAAGCGCGATTTGCCGCGCAACTACCCCTGGCCTGGCAACGTCCGCGAGCTGGAGCAGGCTGTGCGCCGCGTGCTGCTCACGCATCACTATGCGGGCGACCTCAAGACCGCGCATGCCACGCCGGCACGCGCAATCGCGACTGCGTTCGAGGCCGGAACCTTGAGCGCAAAAGAGCTTCTCGTTCGCTATTGCGGCATGCTCTACGATCGGCTGGGGACGATCGAGGAAGTCGCACGCCGCTCGGGTCTCGACCGGCGCACTGCGAAAAAGTATATCGACGCCATGCACGCGGCGCGCTAGTTGTGCACACCCGGCCAGCAGCGCGCCAGCGCATCTTCGATCCACGCGCCGTCCGCATCGAGCTCGCTGTAGCGAACCGCAAGGCTGTCGCCTGAGCCGAGTCGGGCAAACGCAGCCGCGCGCAGGTTCGCATCAGCGACGGCGCACCCGAGCGCCGCAAAGCGCCCGGCTTCGATAGTGGTTTCCTCGTGCGGGCCGTTGCGAAACCAGATCCAGCGCGCGACGAAATCCTGGGCGAGCGCTTCGAGCTCTGCCAATTGCGCAGCTTCAATCGAAATCGCAGGGTCAAGCGCGCGATGGGCACATTCGCCGTCAGCGCTAATCCGCCATGCCCTGCTCCAGGCGGGCTCGCCAGCCGTCGTCCAGAGCTCGATGTCGAACGATTCCGCAGCCCGCACGATCCGAAACAGCGCATCTTCCTGCGAGTTCATCACATAACCGCGCGCTTCGTTCGCGGTCGGGCGAACGACGGCCAAGGCGAGCTCGATCCGTCCTGTGGCGTCGGTGCGTATTGCAAGCCCGCTCATTGCCTGTCAGGAGACCTGAAGCAAGCGAGTCCCGCAATCAGCGCACACGCGCCAATCGCGCCGTAAGCGATCGCGTAACTCGACGTAACTGTGACGATTGCCCAGTAGATGAACGGCCCGACGACGACGCCGAAATAAGTCATCCCGAGCGTCGCCCCCGTCGCCTGCGCAATGTCACCATTTGGCGCAATGCGTGCGACCTCCGCTACGAATACGCCGTTCCAGCCGATTGCGCTCGCGCCGAAAATCACGGCCAGCACGATCACGCCCGCATATGGCCACTGGGCAGACACTTGTGTCATCGTAAGCGCGCAGGCCGCCATCAGCAGCCCCAGACCGCCGAGCACTTCTCGCGCATCGCCGACATAATCGGCAACGGCACCCCACAATACGCGGCCGACGATGCCGGCGATCATCGCCGCGGAGAATACGGCGCCCGCGGTCACCAGCGACATGCCTGCGCGCTCGGTCAGAAATACCGCGAGATAGCTCGTGAAGCACATCTGCACCGCCGCGTACATGAACGACACGATGGCGAGCTTGCGCAGCGCCGGGGCCGAGAGCACGAGACGCAGCATCGCCGCGTGCGAAAAGGCGCCGCCTTTACGGGCCGGGTTGCGCGCAGTGTCGTAGTACTCGCGCTTTGGCTGCACCGCGAGCGCCGTCAGGGCGCAGAGCCCACCGACAACAATGGCAGCCCAGCGCCAGCCGGCATACAGGATGAGCCACGGCACGAGCGCGCCGGCGATTGCGCCGCCGAGCGGGACGCCGGTCTGGCGGATCGACATGATGATGTTGCGCAGGCGGTCCGGTGCGCGCGTCGAAAGTATCGTCGAGCTCGCCGGCGTGACCGGGCCGTATCCGGTGCCGAGCATGAACGCGCCGATCACGCAGACTATCGGCGACGCGAGCGCGAACAGCGCAATTCCCCCGGCGCTCCACAGTAAAGAGAACTGGCTCACGCGCAGCGGGCCGTGCCGCGCAACGAGCGCGCCGCCGTAAGGCGCCGACAAGCTGGCGGCAACGTACATGAGCGTGATGACGATGCCGATCGTGCTCGCGCTGACTCCGACGTCCGCCTGTGCGACAGGGGCGAGCAGCGGCGGAGCGAACACCGCGACAGACACCAGCGCCTGCACGAGCGTAGTGAGCGCAACTGCGACGATGAGGGCGCGCGTGTCGGCGCCGGCCGGACTCACGTCAGGGTCAAGACGCGGCCGCTTCCAGGGCCTGGCCGATATCCCACAGGATGTCGTCGACGCTTTCGATGCCGATCGAGAGCCGGATCATGTCGGGCGTGACGCCGGCCTTCACCTGCTCTTCCTCGGAAAGCTGGCGATGCGTCGTGGATGCCGGATGGATGACCAGCGTCTTGGCATCACCGACGTTGGCGAGATGACTCATGAACTGCGCGGCCTCGATGAACTTCTCGCCCGCCTTCGCGCCGCCCTTGATGCCGAACGTCATCACGGCGCTCGCGCCTTTGGGCAGGTATTTTTTCGCGAGTGCGTAGTATTTGCTGCTTTTCAATCCCGGATAGTTGACCCACGACACGCGCGGATGCTTTTCGAGAAATTGGGCGACCGCCAGCGCGTTGGCGCAGTGGCGTTCCATGCGCACGTGCAGCGTCTCCAGTCCTTGCAGCAGCATGAACGCGCTGAACGGCGACATTGCGGCACCCAGCGTGCGCAGCGTTTCCATGCGCGCTTTCATTGTATAGCCGAAGTCGCCGAAGGTTTCGTAGAAACGCACGCCATGATAGCCGCGCGACGGCTCGACCATGTCCGGAAAGTTGCCGTTGTCCCACGGAAACTTGCCGGATTCGACGATCACGCCGCCCATCGTCGTGCCGTGACCGCCGATGTACTTCGTCGCCGAGTGCACGACGATATCTGCGCCAAACTCGAACGGCCGGCAGAGAAACGGCGAGGCAAACGTGTTGTCGATCATCAGCGGCAGGCCCGCCTCGTGCGCGATCTTCGCGATCGGCTCGATGTCGAGCACGTTGATCTGCGGATTGCCGATCGTTTCGGCGTAGAGCAGCTTCGTTTTCTTCGTGATTGCCTTTCGGAAATTCTCGGGATTGTCCGGATTCACGAAGGTCGTGTTGATCCCGAGATTGCGTAGATTGACTTCGAACAGCGCGTACGTGCCGCCGTACAGCGTGCTCGCCGAAACGATCTCGTCGCCCTGCTTGCACAGCGCGAGCACCGCGGTGGTTTCCGCCGCCTGTCCGCTGGCGAGCGCTACGGCCGCCCGCCCGCCTTCCAGCGCGGCGACACGTTCCTCGAAAACCGCCGTCGTCGGATTCGAGATTCTCGTGTACACGTTGCCGAAGGTCTGCAGGTTGAACAGGCTCGCAGCGTGATCGGCGCTGTCGAAGACATACGACGTCGTCTGGTAGATAGGCACGGCGCGCGAGCCGGTTGCTGCGTCGGGGATCTGCCCGGCATGCAGGCACAGCGTTTCGATTCCGTATTTGCGGTCAGCCATCGGGTCGAGAGATGAGACAGGAGAGAGACGAGAGGAGAATTATCGCCGAAGTCACAGGACGTCGCCATGAGCTGAGCGCCTCTCTCCTGTCTGCGCTCGCCTCTCTACGCGCAGCGCCGCTCAGCCCAGGAACTTCACGAACACGACCGCCGACCACGGGTTCGCCACATACAGCGCAGCGGGAATCACCCCGAGAAGGCATTTCGGGCCTTTAAAGTCTTTGAAGTATCCGACGACGCAGGCCGCGAGACCGCCAATCGCAAGCCACCAGCCGGCGATGAACCCGCCTGCCTGCACGCCTTTGCGCTGAGTGAAAAGCTGGTTAGGCAGGCTCGAAACATCGGGCACGAACAGCGCCGCGTAGACGAGCGTCGCGATGAAGATCGCCCACGCGACGACGCTCGCAACGAGCCCCCACTTCACGTACGGACCGCAGTCGAAGTTCTTCATTTGTCCCCCTGAAAAGGGCGGGGCTTCGTGCGGCCCCGTTTGCCGCTGCTAATAGATCAGATACTGCGGGCGCTTGCCCGATACCACGCCCGTGTTCACCCCGGCCCAGCCGAGTCCGCCGAACAGCCGCGCGTATTCGATTTTCATGCAGCGGTCCATGACGACTTCGACGCCCGCTTTGCGCGCCTTCTCCGCCGCAGCCTCGTTGACGACGCCAAGCTGCATCCAGAGCACTTTTGCGCCGAGCGCGATGGCGTCCTCAGCGAGCGGCATGATCTCCTCGCTTTTCCGGAAGCAATCGACGATGTCGATTTTTTTAGGAACGTCGCGCAGCGACGCGTAGCATTTCTGGCCGAGCACTTCCTTGTATTGCGGATTGACCGGGATCACCTCGTAGCCGTGATCGAGCAGATACTTGGCCGCGAAATAGCTCGGCCGGTACCAGTTGGCGGAAAGGCCCACCATCGCAACGACGTGGTTCTCTTTCAGGATGCGGCGCAGTGTCGGAATGTCGCTCATGATGGGTTAAGTATAACCCCGGAAAGCGAAATCAAATCGGAGGCACAGATAAACACGGATGAAGAGCGGCGCAGGAACTGCTGTCTCACGTTTTCGGCATTATCTGTGTCCATCTGTGTTTATCTGTGGCTGACCCGCTTCAGGATTTTCATTCGGGCTTCGCGCCCGAAGCCTTGATGACCTTCGCCCACTTGGCAATATCGGAACGCAGCAGCTTCGCAAACGCTTCGGGCGTGGTCGGCACGGGCTCCAGCCCCTGCACGCCGAACTGCTCCTTGATCGCCGGCGAATTGAGCACTGCGACCGTTTCCTTGTGGATCTTGTCCAGTATCGGCTTTGGCGTGCCGCTCGTGACGAGCATGCCGTACCAGCCGCTAGTTTCATAACCCGGAACGCCCGACTCGATAACCGTCGGCGTGTCGGGAAACATGTAGAAGCGTTTCGCCGTGGTCACCGCAAGCAGCCGCAGGCGGTTCGCCTTCACATGCGGCAGCGCGGTCGATACGTTCGACACTACGAGCTGGACTTGCCCGCCGATCAGGTCCGTAATCGCGGGGCCGAGACCTTTATAAGGAATGTGCACGAGGTCGATCTTCGCCATTTCGACGAGTAGCAGCGTGACGAGATGGCTTGTGCTGCCGACGCCGCCGCTGCCGTAGCTCAGCGCGCCGGGCTTCGTGCGGGCGAGTGCAAGCAGCTCCGGCATCGTCTTGGCCGCAACCGATGCATGCACGACGACGATGTTCGGCTGCTCGCCGACGAGCGTGACCGGCGTCAGGTCCCGCAGCGTGTCGTACGGCAGCTTCGGATACAGCACTGCGTTCACCGCGAGCCCCATGCTCGCGATGAGCAGCGTATGTCCGTCCGGCGGCGCCTTCGCCACGAGGTCCGCGCCGATCGTGCCTCCGGCGCCGCCGCGGTTGTCGACGACGACCGGCTGGCCGAGCGCTTCGCCCAGGCGCACGCCGACGATGCGCGCGACCACGTCGTTCGCACCGCCTGGCGCAAACGGGACGATCAACCGGATCGGCTTCGTCGGGTATTGCTGTGCGACTGCAGCGTCGACGACAGCGAACAAGGCGAACACGAAGACAATCGCAGACAAGCTAGGTTTCATTGCAGCACTTGCTGTGCATTCGCTTTTCTCTGCGCTCTCCGCGTTCTCTGCGCGAATCGCTTTTCAGTCCGTCAACTGCTTCACGAACTGATCGACGAATTTCAGCGTCACCTCGCGCATCTGATCGGGCGTCAGGTTGCTGATTGGATGCGGCAGCTCGATGAACGGATGGCCGTCCATGCCCTTGGCGCGGAACGAATGCACTGCCGCGTTTTTGAACGTCGAGGTGAGAAATACGGTCGCCGGGATGCCGCGTTTTTCGAATTCAACTGTGTCGTGCACACTGCACAACGTGCAAGACCCTCACCCGCCGACGGCGGCGGCCGCGATCTGCACTTTCTTTGCCAGCGCGTCGATTTGCTCAGGCGTCGCCGGCTTGGAAAACGCTTCTTTCCTTTCGATGATCACGTCTTTTACGCCGTAGCGCGTTTTAAGTTCGTGCGCGATCGTTTCGAGAATGACGTTCGCCTGTTCTTTTGTGTTGTCGATGAGGCCCACGACCTTGCCCGACAGGTCGATCGGCCGCGGCGCGAGCGGAATTTTCGTTTTGTTGCCGCCCGCGGTGGGATCGACGAACCATAATTCGTCAGCCATGCTGTCTCCTAATTGATCTCGTATTTTCCATGCACCGCGCGGCTGGTCTCGTTCCAGCCGTGGCACACGGCGGTAATCGGGCCGAATCCGCCGGCGACGATCAGATGAAGCCCTGCGGGATCTTTCACCGCCTTGATCATCGCGTTGTCATCGTCCGGATCGATGCCCATATGGACCGCGCGCTCGGGCCGCCAGTTGCCGCCGCGTTTCAGGTTGCCCTGCGGACGCGCCGCAAGCTCGCAGAGGCGTGCATGCACCTGCGCACGGGTCATCCCCGCGTCGGCGCAGAGCTTTGCATGTTGCGGACTCATCGCGACGACTTCGTTCGACTTGAACCACATGTTCCACGAGCCGGTCGACGTCATCGAATCTGCAATCCCGCGCAGCAAGCGCTCGGGCTCCGTACTCACGTCGTCGAAATGCAGCCGCGGGCATTCGACCATCGCGACCGTGATCACGTTATCGTCGGGCTTGTATCCGCGCGACACGGCAAGCGTTTCCCACGGCGTGCGCTCCATGTTTTCGGTGATGCACGCCGTGTAGCGCATCGGCGAGCTGAAAATCGTCGCCGACGCAAGTCCGGAGATGCCGCCGCCCAGATTCAGCAGCATCAAACGTATCGCGCGACCGATTGCGACGTTGGCGCGGAAGCCGGGGCCGAAGCAGCCGTTGCCGCCATGCAGACCGATTTTCTGCGCGTAAGGGCCGTTTACGATCATCATCGGCGCGACGCCGTGCATCGTGCACTGCACGCCCCCCAAGTTGAGTTCCTCTTTGAGGATCTGCTCAAGCCCGCCGAGCACGACCGGGAGGTATTCCGGCTTGCAGCCTGCCATCAATGCATGAATTGCAACGGTGCGCACCGTCGCGGGCTCGAGCGCGGGCGGCACGCGGCCAACCAGCTCATCCGGCTTGCGCTTCGTGCCGGTAAGCATCCATTGAATGCGCTCCTCGGTCGGCGTGACCATCGGAAAGCCGTCCGACCATTCTTTCTCGAAAAAATATTCGAATTCGTCGATCTTGCCCACAGCATGTGCTCCTTGTTCGCTCCCATCCTGACCTTCCCCCGTCCAACAGGGGAAGGAATTAAAAACGACTCCCTCCCTTGCGCATGCAATGCGCGGGGGAGGGCTGGGGTGGGGCAATGCAGTCGAAAAAAACTGAATTGGAAATTTTACTGCGTTTGCGAATTACTGTTTGAGCCGCTGCTCGCATCGCGCGCAAAGTTAATCTGAAAACGATTTTCTCCGCGTCCTCCGCGCGAAACCGCAGTTATCGTTGCCAATTGTCAATTCCAGTTACTTCGCGCCCGCCCTCGCCGCTTTCACAACAGCCGCCCACTTCGCGATCTCGGCCTTGATGAAGGCGCCGAACTCCTCAGGCGTCCCGCTGCCTGGCTCCGCGCCGCTTTCGATCAGTCGCTCGCGCATATCCGGCCCGTTCAGTATTCGCAGGATCTCGCTGTTCCATTTGCGCACGATCTCGCGCGGCGTGCCGGCCGGCGCGAGCACCCCGCTCCACTGGATCACCACGAAATTCGGGACCCCGCTCTCCGCGACCGTAGGCACGTCGGCAAGCGTCGCCCAGCGCGCGGGGGTCGTGACCGCCAGCCCGCGCAGCCGACCGCTTCTCACGTTGGGCTGCGCTTCGAGAATATTCACGAAGCCGGTCTGCACGTGGCCGGCGATGATGTCGATCAGCGCCTGGCCGCCGCCCTTGTACGGCACGTGAGTCATGCTCGCGCCCGTCGCGCTTTTGAAGAGCTCGCCCGCGAGATGGCTGATCGAGCCTTCGCCTGAAGACGCGTAGGAAATGCCGCCGGCGCGCGATGAAGCGAGTGCGATCAGTTCCTTGACCGATCGTGCCGGCACGGCGGACGGCACGACCAGCACCAGCGGTACCGTAGTCGTGCGCACGACGGGCGCGAAATCTTTGACGGGATCGAACGGCACTTTGTTATATAGCGGATTGATGACGATGGTGCTCGCGGTCGCCATGACGAGCGTGTAGCCGTCCGGTGCTGCGCGCGCCGCCATCTCGGTGCCGATGGTTCCGGCCGCGCCGGCACGATTGTCGACGACCACCGACTCCTTCCACGCCTCACTGAGCGGCTCGCTCAGGAGGCGCGCAACGATCGATGCGCCGCCACCCGGCACGAACGGGGAAATGAGGCGAATCGGCTTCGACGGATAAGTGCTTTGCGCTGCCGCTTCGACGGCCACTGACGCGCAGGCAAGTGCCGCAAGAAACAGCAGTGCCGACGAAACGCTTTTCATGGCTTGACGCTGTGCGAGACGGGAATCGGGCAGGTGCCGCTACTGTATCAGCAATCGCCGACGATCGATGTGCAGGCATCTTGCAGCGCCAGGTCGATCCGCCTTTGGACGGATTGCTTTCCCGATTCGTTCGGCCTTAAATGTGGAGCACGCCAAGCGACAGGGGAGGTCGAACATGTTCGGAAAAAATCTGCAGGCCGGCTCGACGATTACGCGCAGCGTCGGCAAGCCGATCTCGATCGGGCCGCCGGTGGCCGGCTTCGACGCCGCGAAGCCTGGCGCGAAGCCGCAAGTCGCGATTTTCATCGCGCACGGCATGGGGCAGCAGGTGCCGTTCGAAACGCTCGACAGCGTCGCCGAAGGGCTGGCGAAAGCCGCCGAACGCAAAAGTGGCGCGCCGGTGTCGGCGATTCGCGCGCGCACGGTGCAGATCGGTGAGCTCAAAACCCAGCGCGCCGAATTCGACATGCGCGATGCGCACGGAGCCGACGTCGAAGTGCACGTCTACGAAGCGTATTGGGCGCCATTCACCGAAGGCGAAGTCAACCTCCGCGACGTAATGTCGTTTCTGCTGCGCGCGGGGCTCAACGGCCTGCGCAACTTTTTCGATGGAAAGTTTTACCGCTGGCTGTTCGGCCGCGGCGTCGCATTCGACAAGCAGAGAAAGGCCGGGATTGCACTCTTCGTGACTTTGCTCGCTGTGCTGAGCCTGGTGACGCTCAATTCCGTTATCGCGCTGGCGGCCGCCGACCGCATCTTCAATCCCATTCTGCAGGACGTAGCACCGCGCATTGACCAGGCAAGGTTCAACGCACTGACGGCTATCGCGGGCAGTTATCTCGTTATTGCCGCAGTGACCGGATTGATACTCGGACTGCTTTACGGACTCAAAAAACGAGTCACCTCGCCCGCAACCAGCAAGCCGTGGCGGTTCGCCACGGCCGTTGCAGAGCTCCTGGTTTACGTCTGGGTTGCCGCGACTATTGCCGCGGCGGTAATCGCACTCGTATTGTTACTGAGCGACTGGATAGCGCTGGAACGCTTTCAGTACGAATGGCTGCGTTTTGTCTGGATGCTGATATGGGGCCTGCTGCTGGCCGCATCGTGGTTCATTCGCAGCGCGCTGGTGCAATACATGGGCGACGTCGCCGCCTACGTCTCGGCGCACTGGCTCGACCGCTTCAACGATCTGCGCAAAAAGATCAAGGAGGCCGCGATCAAGCAGGCGCAAGCCATTTACTCGGTGCCTGACTACCAGCGCATCGCGATGGTCGGCCATTCGCTCGGCTCGGTCATCACCTACGATACTCTCAACGCGCTGATCAACGAGGACGTGATCGGCAAAGCGAAGGATCTCGCCGGCAAGCCGCTGAACGTCGTCGGCCGCACGAAACTGCTGCTGACTTTCGGCTCGCCGCTCGACAAGACGGCGTTCATATTCGCGACCCAGTGGGCCAACACGACGGCGACGCGAGAGGCGCTCGCCGCTTCGCTGCAGCCGTTGATCAGCGACTACCTTCCCTATCGAAACATCAAGTGGATCAATGTACATGCGCCGCGCGACATCGTCTGCGCGCATCTCGACTTCTACGACGACAGCAGCAATTCAAATGCGAAAGGCCGCACGGTCGAGAACGTTACGGACCCCGATGCCCTGATTCCGCTGGTTGCCCATATAGAGTACTGGCAGAACGAGACGCTGTTCGACGAGCTGTACGGAAATCTTTGAGTCACGGGAGAGCCACATGATCATTTCCATCATCAATCTCACGCGCGGCCAGATTTCGGACGAAGAACTGCAGCGCGCAATCCGCGCAATCAATCGCCAGGTCGCGCAGGATTTCGAGCCCTATTGGAGCTTCGGCGCCACGCTCCGGCTCGAAGGCAGTGCAACTGACCGGCCCGCCGAGCAACATCCGGCCGACATGCGCGGCGATGCCGTTCTGTACCTGTGGCGCCACGCGGACGCGGACGACGCGCAGGGGTATCACGACAAGAACGATTGCGGAATCCCCTACGGCTTTGTCTTTACCGATCTCAAGCTCGATCCCGACTGGACCATTACTCTGTCGCACGAAGCGCTCGAGCTGATCGGCGACCCGCAGTCGAACATGCTCGTGAAAGGCCCGCATCCGCGCGATCGCAGGCACAACGTCTATCATTGGTTCGAGATGTGCGATGCCGTTCAGGACGAATGGTACGAAGTGGACGGCGTCAAAGTCTCCAATTTCGTGCTGCCGCTTTACTTCACCCCCGGCGAGCAAAACGGCGGACGCAACGATTTCCTCGCGCGCAAGCACGACGGCAAGAACGCTCCCCTCGTTCGGCATAAATCCGGGTGGATATGTCGGGTTCTTCGATCCGAAACTCGGCAAGGAGGTCACCATCGACGCCGACAAACGTGCCGAAGAACGGCGCGCCATGAAACGGAAAGTCCAGCTGACGCGGTCGCTAAGGCGTAGCAGCTGAAGCTAATCGAAATCTGCGCCGGCAGGTTCACCGCCTTTTATGTAATATCGCGACGCATGAAGTTCTTATCCGTTCTGCTCGCGGTACTTTTTGCAACAGCGAGCGCATTTGCTGCCGACACCTACCCCAACCGCCCTATTCGTCTGTTGGTCGGCTTTACCCCGGGCGGCGCGGCCGACGTTTCGGCACGCGTTATCACGCGCAAAATGGCCGAGGCGCTCGGTCAGAACATCGTTGCTGAGAACCGTCCGGGCGCGGGCGGGAACATCGCAGCGGAAATCGTTGCGACTGCGAATGCCGACGGTTACACGCTGTACTGGAGCAGCGTGGGGCCGCTGACGGTAAGTCCGGCGATGGGGGTAAAGCTGCCGTTCAATCCGCTGACCGACTTCGCACCGATCGGCAAAGGCGTGAACTCGTGCAATTTCCTGACGGGGCGGCCGGCGCTGCCCGCCAACACCGTTGCGGAGCTCGTCGCGCTCGCGAAAGCGAGGCCCGGCAAGCTCAACTACGGCACGCAAGGCATCGCATCGACCGGCCATCTCGCCGGCGAACTGCTGAAGTCCCTCGCCGGCATCGATATCGTGCAGGTTTCGTACAAAGGCGGTGCCGAGCAATTAACCGCGCTGCTCGGCGGCGAAATCGAGCTCGCCTTCCTGAGCGGCCCGGGAACGCGCGCGATTGCGCCGGGGCGGGTCAAGATCCTTGCGGTGACCTGCGGAAAACGCGATCCGGGGCTGAAAGACGTGCCCACATTCGCGGAAGCAGGCATCGCCGGTTACGACGCGACATTTTGGTACGGCCTGCTCGCTCCCGCCCGCACGCCTGGTCCGATAATCGAGAAGCTCAATCGCGCAATGAAAGCTTCACTCGCGGATACGCAGGTGATTCAGCAGCTCGAAACGCAGGGGCTCGTCCCCGCGCCTTCATCGCCGGATGAGTTCAAGGCGATCATCGCCGGCGACTATGCGAAGTGGAAACGGGTTTTGAAGCCCAATTGATAATCGACGATGGACATTAACAACAAAGATCAAAAAGCTTCGCGCGAGGACGCGGAGGACGCGAAGGAAATAAAAAGCTCGTACCCGTCTCCACGGGAATGACGAATCCTTTGTCTTTCTCCGTGTCCTCCGTGCGAGCCGCCGTGGCTGACGCTTGAATCAGATTTCGTTCAGCCGCTTAGTCAGCTTCGAACGCCAGTCCGGAAAGCCGCGCGAAATGATTTCGGATAATTTGTCCGCGGGCTGGGCCGCGCTCCAGAACCAGCCCTGCCCGTAATCGACGCCGGCGGCCTGCAGAAAGTAAGCCTGCGCGGCGTTTTCGACGCCTTCGGCAACCACGTGTGCGCGGATGAACGCGGCGAGCGCCAGAATGCCGCGCACCAGCCGTTCGGCCACCGCATCCTGCGTGACGAGCACGACCTGCGACCGGTCCATCTTCAGCATGTCGATCGTCAGGCCCAGGAGCTGCACGATCCCGCTATGGCCGGCGCCGAAGTCGTCGAGCGCGACCCGAATGCGGTTCTCTCGCGCGGCCGCCAGCGCCGCGCGCCCTTCCTGCGTCAACGCCTGCCGTTCGGTGACTTCGCACACGAAGCGGGGCAGATAAGGCATCAGCTCCAGTTCTTCGAGCATTCTGCGTCCGGTGCGCTTGCCGAGCAGCGCGGGCGGGACGTTCACGCTGACGTAGACGTCGCCGTGCCTGTCAAGAACCGGCACGATGTCGTCCCGGATCGCACGCAGGAGCTGGCGCATGAAGCGATCGAGCAGTGCGGGGTCATCCTCGATCTCGGCTATCACCGGCTCGATGGAAACCGCCTTGCCGTCGGCGCCCGCAATGCGCGCAAGCGCCTCGAAGCCGGCGACTGCGCCGGTGTCGAGCTCCACTACCGGCTGATAAAGCACGGTCAGGCTGTCGAGCGCCGATGCGACGTCGATGCTCACGGTGTAACTCTTGCCGGCGCCAACCTTCGCCGGGTCGTGGCGGGCACTGTAAATTTTACGTTCGAAAATGCTGATTTCATGAGCATCGAGCCGCATGCACTATCAGCTTAGTGTCGTTCGATCGCTCCCGCGTTCACCCGAAATCTTTAAAGCTAAACCTGAAACCGCGAAGGACGCGAAGGACGCAAAGGAGTGCAAGGGAAAAGCATTCAGGTATCGGTAGTGGCGTGCTGCGAGCTATCGATGATCCGGCCGCCTGGATTCCGGTTTTCACACGATGACTATGACTCGTCTTTCCTTCGGTTTTTCCTTCGCGTCCTTTGCGTCCTTCGCGGTTCAAGATGCAGTGCTTTAAACCTGCAGCACGCGCATGAGCTCCGTCACTTTGGGCAGCTTGTCGAGCTCGCGGATCATCGCGAGGCTCTCCTTCTGCTGGCTCTGTGGCAAGATTCCTTCCGCGCATTCCTCGAACTTGCGCTTGAGGTCGTCCCACGTCGCGGGATCTTCCGACCAGCCACGCGCATGCGAGCGCTGCGTTTTGAACGTGCGGCCGTCCTTGAGCCTGACGGTGAGGCGCATCTCGCCCCAGTTCACGCCCGCCTCGCCCCACTGGCCGCGATGCTTCTGCAGGTCGTCGGGCTCGATCACGATCACGCGCTTCATCAGCGCCTGCACATCTGGCTTGTTTACGCGCTCGTCCGTGTACTCGGCAACACCCGCGCGGCGCTCGATCAGCGAGATCGCCATGCTGTAAGGCAGGCAGAAGCGCGCCTTGTGGCCGTCGTTCGCCGTCGCATACGGCGCGATCGTGTGCATCTGCGGCGTGCATTCGAGCTCGATCGACTCGACCTCGTCCGCCTTGATATCGTGCTTTTTAGCCAGATCGATCATGCCGTCGATTGCCGCACCCGGCGCCGTCGAGCCCGGATGCATCCGCACGAGCGTCGTGTTTTCCGCGAGCTCCCAGTGATTGCCGAGGCTCTCGGTCATCTTTTCGAGGCGGTAATTCCCGATGCCATTGAACGTATCCGCCATGCCGAAGCGTGCGTGACCATTGACGCCCTTGTCGTCCACACCTTCAATAATGTCCGGATCGACTTTGAAGCCGGCATTCGCAAGTAGAACTGCGAACACTCCGCAGCGCACGCCATGGCCAACGTGGAACGCCTTGCACATCGAGCCCACGTTCTTGCGCACCCCAGAGCCCTGCGAGGCTGCGAGCCCGAACGCCATGCGCAGTTTCATCTGGTCGAAGCCGAGCATCCGCGCGCCGGTGGCGGCGATGCCCATCGCGCCGAGTATGCCGTTCGGATGCCAACCGTGATCGATTAGCTGCGGCCGCAGGCCTTTCGCGACACACGACTCAATCTCGAAGCCGATGATGAACGCTTCGAGCATCTTTCCGCCAGACAGGCCGCACTGCTCGGCGAGCGCGAGCGAACCGGGCACCATGCAGACGCTGGCGTGCGTAACGCTTTTCGTGTAATCGTCGTACTCGAGCGCATGCGCCGACACCGCGTTGAGATGGCCCGCGAGCGGCGACGACGTCTTGTCCTTTTGGCCGACGACGCTCGCAACCGGGTTGCCTCCCATCTGCCGCGCTACCTCCAGCGAGATTAACGCCGACGGATGACGCGAGCCCGCGATCATTACGGCGATCGTGTCCAGAAAGCGCAGCTTCGCGGATTCGATTGCAGCCTGCGGAATCGCGCTCGCCGGCACATCGACGGCAAAGCGCGCAAGTTGTTCGGTGACACCCATGGTTTTTTCGCCTCCTTTTCACATTCGATCATAACGTACGCAAAGTGGTAATCTTGCGCCGCTGGCCACAGATTCAGCCGATACAACAAATACGGGAGCCGAACATGAAAAAGATTCTGGGATCGATTTTGATTGCGGGCATTGCCGCGAACGTGCAGGCCGCGGACATCGAAGCGGGCAAGGCAAAAGTTTCAGCCGTATGCGCGGCCTGTCACGGCGCCAACGGCGTAAGCGTCAGCGACACGATTCCGAACCTCGCCGCGCAGCGCGCGGGCTACCTGGAAACGCAGTTGAAGGCGCTCAAGGATGGCTCGCGCAAGAACCCCGTCATGAACGCGATCGCCACGCAACTGAGCGCTGATGACATCGCCAATGTCGCCGCATTCTTCGCCACACAGCCGGGCGCCGCGGCGGCCGCCAAATCCACGCAGTTGCCGAATCTCGCGAAGACCAGCGTGACCTTCCCCGAAGGCTATCAAGGCAGCTTCTCGAAATACCATACGATCAATTTTCCGGCGACAAAGCAGGTCCGCTATTACTACGGCAACAAGGCGGCAATCGCCGCAGCGAAAGCCAACCAAACTCTGCCCGACGGATCGTATCTGTTCGTCGAAGTGCATTCCGCCAAGCTCGACGCCGACCAGAAGCCGGTCACGGGTCCCGACGGCTTCTTCGTCGCCGACAAGCTGCTTTTCTATACGGCGATGTCGCGCAATGCCGGCTGGGGCAAGGACATTCCCGACATGCTGCGCAACAGCGACTGGAACTATGCGGCGTTCAACACCGACAAACAGAACCGGCCCATCAACCAGGCCGAGTGCCTCGCCTGCCACAAGCCGCTCGACAAGGTGAGCTACACGTTCACCCTGAAGGAGCTCGCGGGAGCGAAGTAAACGACTGAAGCCGGGGAAAAAGCCGCCGCGGTTGCGGCGGTTTTTTTATTTATCGATTTTGATTGTGCCCAAAACTATCTCTGGAAAGCATCGAATGAATTCGCCAAAGAACACGATCTGCATCTGGTACGACCGCGACGCCGAGGAAGCGGCCCGCTTTTACGCAAAAACCTTTCCTGATTCGTCGGTCGGCGCCGTGCACAGAGCGCCAGGTGATTTTCCGTCGGGAAAAGAAGGCGATGTGTTGACGGTCGAGTTCACCGTGCTGGGAATTCCGTGCCTCGGCCTCAATGGCGGGCCTGGAATCAAGCACAGCATCGCTTTCTCGTTTCAGGTCGCAACCGTCGACCAGGCCGAAACCGACCGTTACTGGAACGCCATCGTCGGGAATGGCGGTCAGGAGAACGACTGCGGCTGGTGCCAGGACAAGTGGGGCATATCGTGGCAGATAACGCCAATCGTGTTGACGAAGGCGTACACCAGCTCCGACCGCGCTGCCGCCAAACGCGCCTTCGATGCAATGATGACGATGAAAAAAATCGACGTCGCCAAGATCGAGGCGGCGGTGCGCGGCTGACTACGCCTTACCTGGCGGCGACAAGCTCGCAGAACGCGGCCTCGCCGCCGTTCTTCAGTTTCGCGGAGTCGTGCCGGAAACCCACGACTTCATACGCCAGGGTGACGGGTATCTCCCATACGTAGTCGACACCCTCGTTAGCAGCATCGCCCGACTTCTGCTTTTCCAGCAGGGATTCCTTCACGCTCGCATAGGTGAACGGTAACTGCCCGTGCTCGGAGAGATGGCTCGGACCTTTTTCCGCCTCGTGCGTCACATCCCATTGCTTGACCCCATCCTGATAGGCGTAAACCGCGCTGGCCATGACATGCTCTTCCGCCTGGCAGGCGATCACGATGCAGCCATTCGAGAGCGTCGAAAGCGTAGCGTGTTCCGTGTACGGATGAAGCACGTCATTCAAAAAGAGCAGATACCACCGCTCGGAAAGCTGCACGCCGGCGACGGGCCAGTCCGAAACCGCTTCGCACTTGCCGGTCTCACGCAGGCCGAGCTCCGCCAATACCGCCGCTTTTGACTTGCCTTGAACTGCGATCCAGGAAATCGAGAATCCCACGTGCTGTTTCTCCTCTTATGCGTTGGGCAGCGAGGCGCTCGTTGGAAGATTATAGGATGAGCGGCCGGATCATCTGCTGATCGCTTCCCAGATCTTCTTCAGCCGCTTCACGGACACGGGGTAAGGCGTGCGCAATTCCTGCGCGAACAGCGACACGCGCAGCTCTTCGATCTGCCAGCGGAAGTCCGCCAGCGACAAGTCAACGACGCCCGCCTTGCGCAGCTTGTCGCTGCGATCCTGATAGCGCTTCGAGAGTTCGGCAACGGCTGCCGCATGTTTTTCGTCACGCTCGGGATTCGCCGGATATTTTTCCAGGCGCACGCTCATCGCCTTGAGATAGCGCGGCAGATGCTGCAGCTGCTCCCACGGCGTGGCACTGAAAAATCCCTTGTAGACGAGCCTGTCGAGCTGCGCGCGCACGTCCGCTGCGACGCGCTTCGACACGGCCGGTACATTGCCGAGCTTGAGGCTCACGCGGTGGTATTCCTCGGCGATCGACGTAAACATGCGCGTCGCCGCATCGCGCACCGCGGGCAGCCGCGTGCGCGCGCGCTGCTTCTGCGCTTCGAATTCCTTCACGCTGCGCGGTGGATCGTCCTCTCCTATGAACGCGCGATCGGCGATCGCCGCGACCAGATCGGCCTTCAAATCGTCGGCATTCGCGACCGCGCGCAACTGCATGACGGGCTGCGTGAGCGACTGCAGCGATTTGTCGAGCTGCTTCATCTGCTCTTTGAGCGCAATGCGTATGAGTCGCACGACACCCGCGCGCATCGATGCGTCCGCCGCTTCACGCGTGTCGAAGAGCCTGACCGCAACACTGTCCTTCTCGTCCACGAGCGCCGGGTAGCCGGTCAGCTTGCGGCCGCCACGCTCGAACGCGAGCTGCTCGGGCACGTCGCCGCAATCCCACAGCGTCATGCCGGTGCGCTCGATGCCGGCGTCTGCTTTCGCGAAAGTGAGCTGCGCGGCCTGCCCGAGCTGCGCCTTCAGCGCATTGAGCTCACGGCCGATCGCCAGCTCACGACCCGCGTCGTCGATCACGCGGTAGTTCATCCTGAGATGCGGCGGGATCTCCGCCTCGGCCCAGGTATCGAGCGGGATAGCTTCCCCGGTGCGCATCTTGACGTAATGGGCGAGCGCTGCCGAAAGCGACACTGTGTCTGTACCTCCGCCCGCCTCCTCGAGAAAGCGCGTCACGTGGTCGGCCAGCGGAAGAAGCTGTTTGCGCACGGATTTCGGCAGCGCCTTGAAATACGCGCCGACCTTCTCGCGGATGAAGCCGGGCACGAGCCATTCGAACTGCGCGGCGTCGAGCCGATTGAGCAATGCGAGTGGCACGGTAACCGTCACCCCGTCGAGCGGATGAGCCGGCTCGAAGCGATAGCGCATTTTGAGCGACGTGCCGTCGACGTCGATCTGCTGCGGAAACTGCTCCTCAGTCACCGCCGCAGCGCCCTGCCGCATCAGGTACTCGCGCGTCATGAAGAGAAGCTTCGGGTTCGCGCGCTCCGCCTCCTCGCGCCATTTCTCGAACCCCGCCCCGTTATGGATGCCTGCCGGGACGCGCTCGTCGTAGAAGCGCTCGATCGTCGCGTCGTCGACCAGCACGTCGCGGCGGCGCGTCTTGTGCTCGAGCTCCTGCACTTCCTTCACGAGCCGCTGATTGTGCGCAAGAAACGGGGCGCGCGTGTCGAAGTTGCCGGCAGTCAGCGCTTCGCGGATGAAAATTTCGCGTGCCTCGGCGGGATTGATCGGGCCATAGTGGACACGCCGCCGCGACACGATCGTGAGCCCATACAGCGTCACGCGCTCGTACGCGCTAACCATCGCGCGGTCTTTTTCCCAATGCGGATCGAAGTAGTGCCGATTGACGAGATGACTGGCGAGCGGCTCGATCCAGTCGGGCTCGATTTTCGCAACGCAACGCGCATACAAACGCGCGGTTTCTGTGATCTCGGCTGCGACTACCCATTTCGGCCTGGCCTTGCGCAACACCGAACCAGGAAAGACCGCGAACTTGATCCCGCGCGCTCCGATGTATTCGTCGCCCTCGTCCGCCTTGAACCCGATATTGCCGAGCAGCCCTGCGAGCAGCGCGCGATGGATCTGCTCGTAGGTCGCGGGCTGCTCGTTCACGCTCATCTTCAATTCGCCGACGAGCGAATGGAGCTGGCCGTGAATGTCCCGCCATTCCCGCAGGCGCCGGTGCGAGAGAAAAGACTCGTGCAGCTCGTCGATCAGCTTGCGGTTCGACTTCTTGTGCTTGACTGCGTCGTTGAAAAAATCCCAGAGCTTGAGGAAGCCGAGGAAATCCGAGCGCTCGTCCGCAAATCGCTCATGCGCGCGGTCGGCGGCCTCGGCACGCTCGAACGGACGCTCGCGGGGGTCCTGCACGGACAGCGCGGCTGCGATGACCAGTATTTCCGCGAGACAGCTCTGCGTCTTCGCAGCAAGGATCATGCGCGCGATGCGCGGGTCGATCGGGAATTTCGCGAGCTGCCAGCCGACGTCGGTAAGCTCCCGCTCTTCGTCGACGGCGCCGAGCTCCGCGAGCAGCTGGTAGCCGTCGGCAATCATGCGCGAGCCCGGCGCCTCGAGGAACGGGAAGCGCTCGATATCGCCGATGCGCAGGGCCTTCATGCGAAGGATGACTGCGGCAAGCGAGGTGCGCAGCACCTCCGGATCGGTGAACTCGGGGCGCGCCGCGTAATCCTCCTCCGAATAGAGCCTCACGCAAATCCCGGCGGCCACACGCCCGCAGCGCCCTGCCCGCTGGTTCGCTGAAGCGCGCGAAATCTTTTCGATCTGCAGCTGCTCGACCTTGTTGCGGTAGCTGTAGCGGTTGACGCGCGCGAGACCGGTGTCGATCACGTAGCGGATACCGGGGACGGTCAGCGACGTCTCCGCAACGTTCGTCGCGAGCACGATGCGCCGGGCGCCGTGCGGCTTGAACACGCGGTCCTGCTCCTCGAACGACAGGCGCGCGTAAAGCGGAAGTATCTCGGCGCCTTTCGGATGATGTTTGCGCAGCAGCTCAGCGGTTTCGCGAATTTCGCGCTCGCCGGGCAGAAACACGAGCATGTCGCCGGGTCCCGCGCGCGCGAGGTCGTCAACCGCGTCGACGATCGCGTCTTCCATGTCCTGCTCTTCTTCGTCCTCGTCCTTCGACTTCAATGGCCGGTAGCGCAGCTCGACCGGGTACATGCGCCCCGACACTTCGATCACCGGCGCCGGCTTGTCCGCGCTGCCGAAATGCCGCGCGAACCGGTCGGCGTCGATCGTCGCGGAGGTCACGATGACTTTGAGGTCGGGCCGCCGCGGAAGAATTTCCTTGAGATAGCCCAGCAGAAAATCGATGTTGAGGCTGCGCTCGTGCGCTTCGTCGATGATCAGCGTGTCATAAGCACCGAGCAGCCGGTCGCCTTGCGTTTCGGCGAGCAGGATGCCGTCGGTCATGAGCTTTACATACGTGTCCGCGGACACGCGATCCGAAAAGCGGATTTTGTAGCCGACGGCGTGCCCGAGCGGGCTCTGCAATTCCTGCGCGATGCGCGAGGCGACCGTGCGCGCGGCGATGCGCCTGGGCTGGGTATGGCCGATCAAGCCATGCACGCCGCGTTTGAGCTCGAGACAGATCTTTGGGAGCTGCGTCGTCTTGCCCGAGCCGGTCTCCCCGCAGACGATCACGACCTGGTTCGCGTCGATGGCGCGGGCGATCTCGTCCCGCCGGGCAACGACGGGGAGTTCTTCGGGATACGTCGGGCGCGGCAGGTTCGCGAGGCGCTGCTGGGGATCTAAGCGGTGGGGTCGGCTCATGGCGAGGCGCGAATTGTAGCGCAGCGTCCCTCCGCCATCGGGTTGACAGTTTTGGTATACCAACGGTATTCTGTCGATATGCCTACCGTATCCGCCCGCAAGACCGCCGCCGCGCCCGCCAATCCGTACGCGAAGCTGAAGCTCATGATTCTTGACGGCGAACTCGCCGGCGGCGAGGCGCTTGTCGAGCGCCCGCTCGCAGAGCGCCTGGGGGTGAGCCGCACGCCCATTCGGGAAACCATTTTCCGCCTGGAGCGCGAAGGGCTCGTGCGCGTCGTCGAGGGTAAAGGCGCCTTCGTCGCCTCGTACACGCTCGAAGACATGATCGAGATCTATGAAGTGCGCGAGGGTCTTGAGCCGCTTGCCGCGCGGCTGGCGTGCGCGCATCTCACCGACGAAGAGCTCGACCCGCACGAGGAGCAGTTGAACCGCTACCGCGCGCGCCCTGCCTTGCGCAATGAAGACCCGGGCAAATGGCGGCGGGTGGGCCGCGATTTCCACACCATGTTCATCCGCGCGTCCCACAACGGGCGGCTCGTGCGCGTGATTGAAGGCATGCAGCATCAGATCGAGCTCTTTCGCGGGCTCGGCCGCACGATCAATCCGCACACCGACTTCAAAACATCGATCGAGGAGCATCACGAGATCCTCGAAGCGCTGCGCGCGCGCAACCCGCAGCGCGCCGAGAAGGCCGTGCGAGCGCACCTGCAGAACGGCCTCAGGCTCAGGCTCGAAGCGCTGCAGAAAAAACGCTGATCGCATTTTCGACGGGCGCCGGCTTTTTGCAGCGCCCGCTTTACTGGAGGAAACATCGTGGATACAGAGGAAAAACCCGTCAGCAAGGTGTGGGAATCGATTCCGGTCGGAGACGATCTGGGATCGCTCGATTACGTGCTGACTTCGCAGATGATGGCGGATTATCGCCGCGTAGTGGACAACCCCGATGCCGCGTATCCGACCGTCGCGGCGCGGCATCCGGCCAATCTTTTTTATCGCAAATACGCAGCGGTGATGCGCGTGCCGAACATGGGTCACGACTCGGAATACTTCAACCCGCCGGTCGCGGACAAGCGCATCACCATCACCGGCCGCGTCGCCGACAAATATTTGCGCCGCGGCAATGCCTATATCATCGTTGAAGCCACCGCGGTCGACGAAGACGGCCGGCTCATCGAGCGCAGTAAGCTGGTCGGGCTCGCCAAGGAAGTCGGCAAGGAAGCCGCCCACGGCAATATCGCAAAGAAATGGGGGATCTGATGGCGAAAACATTGAGCGTGAACGATCGACTCGACCCCGTCGTGCGTGACGTGACGACAGACAAGATGGTCGAGTTTGAAAAAGTGGTGTGGGACCGCGGCCGCAATTCGCACAGCGACATCGGCGTGGCGAAAGCCGACGGCATTTCCACGACGATCGCCTCCGGCCAGAACCAGATGGCATTTATCCACGAGCTCATGGAAAAGAACTTCGGCGACGCATGGGTCTACGGCGGAAAGATCTCGGTGCGTTACATCCACCCGGTGTATCCGGGCGACCGCCTGACCGCGCACGGTTTCGTCACCGAAGTCACCGAAGCCGGCGGCAAACCGCGCGTCACGCTGCAGGTATGGTGCGAGAACCAGGACGGCCGCAAGACGGCCGCGGGCACCGCGCAGGCCGGCCAGCCATCGGACAAGCGCAGCTGGATAGCCGAGGCGGCGGCATGAGCGCAGGCGCATTGGAAGGCGTGCGCGTCATCGAGCTCACGCACGCGTGGGCGGGCCCCTACTGCGGAATGATGCTCGGCGACATGGGCGCGGAAGTGATCAAGATCGAGAACCCGCGCCAGAAGACCGAAGCGCGCGGGGGCTATCCTTACGTCGGCAACGAGAGCGTCCTCTTCATCATGCTCCACCGCAACAAGAAGAGCCTGACCCTCGACCTCAAGAACCCGGCGAGCCGGCCGATTTTCCTCGACCTCGTGCGTTCGGCCGACATCCTGATCCAGAACTTCCGGCCCGGACTGATGAAGAAGCTCGGGCTTACGTACGACGCGCTGAAGGAAGTCAATCCGGCGCTCGTTTACGCCTCGCTGTCGGGCTACGGCAATACCGGCCCCAAGGCGAAGGACCCCGGCGTCAATATGATCGCGCTCGCCGAAAGCGGGCTCGCGGCAACGACGATCGACGGCGACCGCCCGCCCGTGCCGATGGGTTACGCGCTGTGCGACGTCGTCGCTTCGATGTGGGCAAGCCACGGCATCCTGTCCGCGTACATTCGCCGCCTGAAAACGGGCAAGGGGCAGGAAGTCGACATGTCGCTCGTCGAAGCGGGCATTTCGCTGATGACGAGCCCGGTCGCGCAGCACTTTCACGTCAAGGGCGACTGGATTGCGCAAACCGGCCGCACGGACAGCAATGCGCCGTCGGGCTTCTTCAAGTGCGCGGACGGCACCTACCTTACGGTGTTCGCGAGCTACCCGGCCCTGTGGGATCGCTTCATCGAGGTGATGAACCTGAAGCATCTCGCCGACGATCCTCGTTTCGCCACGCGCGATGCGCGCACGGTCAACGCGCAGGCGCTCCACGACATCATCGCGCCGATCTACGCGACAAAGCCGACAGATTACTGGGTTGAGCTGCTCGTCAAAGGCGGCATTCCCGCTTCGCCGGTGAACACCGTCGGCCAGATGATCGCCGATCCACAAGTGATCGCGCGCGAGATGATCGTCGAGCAACAACATCCCACCGCCGGCAAGATCAGCGTCGTCGGCGTGCCGGTAAAACTTTCGGAAACGCCGGGCAGCGTACGCACGCCCGCGCCGCTTCTCGGCGAGCATACGCAAGCAGTTCTTGCGGAGCTCGGATATGGCGACAGGTTTGCCGAGCTCAAACAAGCCGGCGTCGTTTAACGCACGGAACCGAGGAGGAAACATGAAGGATTCGACCCAGCGCGGCCGGCGCCGCGCGCTCGCTCAACTCGCCGGCGGCACGCTCGCCCTCGCCTGCGGGCCCCTGCGTTCAGCCGAGGCGCCGAAAGGCGCGATGCCTGCCGACTATCCGAACCGTTACATCGAACTCGTCATTCCATTCGCGCCGGGCGGCGGCGTCGATCTCTTCGGCCGCACCGTCGCGCAGCTGCTCAACGAGCAGAAGCTTGTGACCAGGCAGATCACAGTCGTCAATCGCCCGGGCGCCGGCGGCTCGGTCGGCATGCAGCTCATGGTCCAGCGCAAAGGCGATCCATACTCTCTATTGGGCATTGCGATTCACGCAATTGTGACGCCGCTCACGCTCGGCACGCCGTACTCGTACCGCGACATGACGCCGATTGCGAAAGTGTTTTCGGAATACGAAATGATGGTCGTGCGCACCGAGTCGCCGATCAAGAGCCTGAAAGACATCGAAGCGGCGCTCAGGAAAGACGCGGGAGGCCTGACCATCGGCGGCGCATCGCTCGGCAACGCCGATCACATCGCTGTCGGGCTGTTCGCAAAATCCATCGGCGTCGATCCGGGCAAGGTGCGCTACATCCCGTACTCCGGCGGCGAATCCAATCCCGCAATTCTCGGCGGACACGTCGATGTCGGCATGGGCGGACTCGACCTGATCACCCAGGTGGAAGCGGGCCGCATGCGGGTGCTCGCCATCAGCTCACCCAAGCGGCTTGGCGGGCGCTTCGCGAACATGCCGACGTTCACCGAGCAGGGATACGACGTGCTGAACGAAAACTGGCGCGGCATCTTCGGTCCGCCGGAAATGCCTGCCGGCGTCGTCAGCTACTGGAGAAACGCGCTCACGCAGATGGTGCAGAGCGCCGCGTGGAAAGCCGAGCTCGAGAAGAATCAGTGGGTCAACACGTTCGAGACGGAGAGCTTCCGCGCTTCGCTCGACCGCGAAAGCGCAACTTACGGCGCGCTGCTCAAGCAGCTGGGGCTCGGCAAGCAGTAGGCGCTAAAGACTCTGCGCGCGGCGCAGTTCGTCGGCAGAGAGTCTTTTTTCCAGCGCGGCGCGTTTGCGCGGCGCTTCCGCAAGCAGGCGGTAAGCCTCGCTGTTGTCGCCGGCGTTTGCGAACGCATAGGAACCCGGCGTCACCGCAGCGAGCTTGTTGTACCACGAGTACGCCGCCAGCAGGTCGGTATGCGCTGCCTGCTCGGCGGCAAAATAATCCGCGAGCGCGGCCATCGACGCGATGTCGCCGGACTTCGCGGCTTCTTCGTAGAAAATCCTCGCCTGCGCCCAGTCCTGCCCCACGCCCAGGCCCTTCGAATACATTTCGCCAAGCCGCCTCAGCGCGAGTCGTCCGCGCTCGTCGAGCAGGCCCACCGGTGTTTTGCGGGCACGGCTTTCCACGGCAATTTTCAGATACAGCTCACGGGCCTTTTCGTAATTGAGCGGCGCGCCCTGACCGGTGAAATTCGCATTGGCCGCTTCGTACGGGGCCATCTCGTTGTAGCGGCGCCATTGGCCCGCGATCTCCACTTCCTTGCCATCCGTGACTTCGATGTCCTTGAAAGCGTTGGCGAAGGCGCCCGCGACGATGGATCCCACGGTCGCCACCAGAGCGAGAAGCGCCCATTGCTTTTTGGCCGAGCCTCGCCTGACGGGCAAAGGCGCAGGCGTCCATTGCGCGTCGTTTTGCCTGTTCCGGGGCTTTCCCGTATCGCGAGGCTGGCCTTTTGAATTTGGCGCCTGCTGCGTGAAAGCTCCGGCGGCGCCGCCGGGTGATTGCGACCCCGGGCGTTCTCGCTTCGATTCACGCGACCGCCGACGTGGCCTCTCGAACTCCTGCGTGCCGCCCATGACAAGCGACGCGTCGTAACCTCTGCGCTTGAGCGGGTCCGACAGAATGGAGTAGGCGCGATTGATGTCCGCCATCACCGCCGCGGTGCCAGCACGCGGGTTTTTGTCGGGATGATACTGGCGCGCCAGCGTCCTGTACGCAGTACGTATCATCTCGGGGCTCGCACGCGAGGACACTTCGAGAATGTCGTAAAGCGTGTAACTCATCGTGTTTCCCAAACCGGAAGACGGACCGCCGACTTGCGCCGACATCTAATATAACAATCATCCGGCAAAAAAAGTTCCCGCCGCCTGCGTTATAGGCACGATTGCAAATTTTGCAAAAGCAAACGCCGCCTTGCGGCGGCGTTCTGTCTTACAACACGTTTATCCGTTACCGCGCCATATGGCGCGTTGCAGGGTCGTCCGGACGACGGGCGGCGGATGCTTGCCCGGTCAGACGTTCCCAGCCGTAGCGAACCGAGTCCTTGAACCGTTCCCACGCGCTGCCCGAATAGCGCGCCTCCCAATCCCGCCGCGCTTCCGGCTCGATTTCTTCCCAGGAGCGCCCCGCGTAGCGGCCGCTCGTGCCGAGGTGCGAGCCATATCCGTAAGCCGGGGCGTACTCTTCGTAGCTTCCACCGGAATTGGCGTAGTGCGATTGCCAATGATTGCGGAAATCGGCTTCGTCGTCATCAAAGATATCGTTGCCGGTGGAGGCCGCAGCAGGAGTCACGGTCCGCTCTCGCGCCCCGGTGTCGCGCTCATGGTGCTCCGCACGACGGCGGGGCGTGCGAACGTTACCGGCATCGGGCACCGAAGCTTCGGAGGTCGAAGAAATGTCGTCTGCGCCTGCCAGCTCGAATACATCTTTCGCGCGCGAGCGTTCTTTCGCGTCCTCGGTGTGCACCGAAATCAGAATGTTGCCTTCCCGCAGCTTGCCTTCATAGCGTTTGGCTTCGAATTCCGGGATGCCCATCCCGACCAGGGCGCCGATAAGGCCACCCGTGGCGCCGCCGATCGCAACCCCGGCGAGCGCCGTCATGATCGGGCCGGCCGCGAGAAACGGGCCGATGCCGGGGATCGCGAGCGTCCCGATGCCGGCCAGCCAGCCGAGAACACCGCCGGCGCCTGCTCCGAGTACGCCGCCGGTCGTCGCGCCTTCGGGCGCCTTCGTGTTCTGCTCATACGCGAAGTCCTTCGTTCCCGAGCGGTCGGCGAACAGAACGGAAATATCCTGCCCCGAAAAGCCCATCACTTTTAGCTTCTCGACGATCTCGCGCGCCATCGTCTCCGATTTGGCGATGCAGAAAACTGCTTTGTCCATGATCGATTCCTTTCAGAGAAAGAAGGTTGAGCGGCGCATCGCTTGCGCGTTCGAACCCGCCGCGCCGTCCACTCTCCATCATAGGGATCGAGGTTGACATCGCAATCGGAGTAAATAGGGGCGTGCTGTAGGACGCGCCGCGTTGGCGCCGCCTCGAAAGAGGAGATGCTCAGGGCTTGGCACCCCTGCACTGAGCGCGGGCGAAAAAAACCGGGCGCGCGGCCCGGTTTTTCCGGTAGAGCAGACGAATCAGAAGTTGTATTGCATTCTGAGGCCGATGTTATTGGCCTTGACGTTGCTGGTTTGATTGCCGTTGTTAGATTCGAACTTGCCGAAGTACTCGTATTCGAGTCGCGTCGAAAAGTTGGCGTTCCAGCGGTAGCCGACGCCAATGCCTGCCAGCAAATCCGTATGACTGCCGCCGCCATAGCTCACTGTTCCGACGGTCGGTACGACCGCAGTGGAACTGTCGATGTGGTTGCTCGAGACGCCCAGCTTGGCGCGCCCGAACCAGTTTTGGTTGAAAGCCATCGTGTAGGTTCCCGCCACGCCCCATTGGTACAGCTTCACATCGGAAAACGACGCCGTACGCCCTCCGGCAGTTACCGTGCCGTCGCGCTCGCCCAGCCACGTGTATTGAACCTCGACGCCCCACTCCGGCGTGAATTGATAGCCGCCGTTAATCTGAAAAGAGGTTTTGTCGTCATCGAATCCTGTAGTAGTGAAAGGAACGGCGGTGCCCGGCACGATGCCCGACGTGTTGCCGCCGCTACCGAACGATCGTCCGAGGCCAACGCCGAGGTACCATGGGCCGGCCGTCTGGGTCGCCGACTGCGCAACGGCGGGCATCGAGATTGCAGCGGCCGCGAGTGTCGCGGACGCGATAACGATATTTCTGAATTTCATGACTATCTCCTGTGTATTTGAGCTTGCCGCAAAGCGGATTCGCCAATTCATTCTAATGAGCGCGCTCCGACAGCGTCCAATTTATCGCAGCCTCGCGCGATTAAAGTTTTCCGAGCTTTCCAGCACAGTGGGATCCGAAGCTTGGAATTCACGTGACTTGAAGTCGCGGC
>JADMIO011331820.1_pt1 | contig 56952 bp, 44 predicted proteins | sample 8958161 | NCBI WGS metagenome assembly JADMIO01 (sample SAMN16585339, study PRJNA669376) | soil metagenome | isolation source: Crop rotation soil | place: USA: Cullars Rotation, Alabama | collected 2011 | reverse complement strand
AACCCGCCAGCTTCGTATAGTAGGGCTGCAATGCCGGCGTGTTGCGAAAATGGACTTCCAGCGCATCAAGCCCCACCCGGAAATCGGTGAAGCTTTGCTTTAGCTGGGCTTTGTTTTTCTCAACCGTCGGCGCGGCCTGGCCGGTCTTGGCGGCGGCGTCGAGACTCTCAATGCTTTTGGCCACGCCACCCAGCAAATAAAGAAATGTCGTCAAATTCTTGATCTGATTAGCGACTTTAGTCGCACCCTCGGTTTTGGTCGTGGCCGCGGCGGCCATTTCGGCGTCGGCTGCCTTGGTCGTCTTGGATGGTGTGCTGCTTCGCGTCGAACGCTTGCGGGTTTGGCCCAGGGCTGCAGTTGAAAGCAACAAGACGCAAGCGAGAATGAGAAAAGTTTTCATCGGTGGCTCCTCGGTATCTTTCGAAATCTCTTTGGTGAATAAGCCTGAAGCATTGACTAACAATCAGTCAAGCCAGCTCGGTACGCACGCCTCTGGCGTGCTCGACGTTGTGATGCATTTGGTAAAGGCACGCCGGAGGCGTGCGTACCGCTCCCGGTACTGACCCCAACGCTGTTACAATTTGCGCGTTCGCCCACAGTAAATCATGCAGAGAGTTCTTCGAGTCGAACGATTAGGCCGCGTTGAATACGCGGCGGCGCTCGACATTCAAAAACAAACTGAGCGCGCGGTTTTGACCGGTAACCAGCCGGACACTCTGCTTTTGCTCGAGCATCCGCACACGTTGACGCGCGGCCGCCGTTCAGCTAATGACGGCGTGATCGCCTCAGACAAAATTCTGCAGGAACGCAACGTGACTGTGTTTGAAACGAATCGCGGTGGCAAAGTCACCTATCACGGGCCCGGCCAGATTGTGGGATATCCGATCATCAATCTGAGTCCGGATCGCCAGGACGTGCTTCGTTACGTGCGCGATCTCGAAGAAGTCCTGATTCGCGCGTTGCGCGACTGTCAGGTCGAATCATTTCGCATTCCCGGCTTCACAGGCGCGCATACCGAAGCCGGTAAGGTCGCGGCGATCGGCGTGCACATAGCGCGTTGGGTGACGAGCCATGGATTTGCTTTGAACGTGAATCCGGATCTTAGTTACTTTAATTTGATCGTGGCCTGCGATGGCGAGCCGGTAACCTCGATGAAGGAATTGCTGGGCCGGGACATCGAATTGAGTTTAGTTGAGGATCGAATCATCGAACGCTTCGCCCAAGTTTTTGAGATGGAGTCAGAACCCGCTGCGGTAGCGGCGGGTTAATGTTCAGCCGATAAGACTAAGATCAACCGCCCGCTACCGCAGGCGGTACTGACTTTTATGCTGACACTCGACTTAATTAAGCAAGCCGCGGGGCGAATTGCCGGACGCGTCCATCGCACACCGGTCGTGACTTCTCGATCATTCAACGAAGTTGCCGGCCGCGAAGTCTTTTTCAAATGCGAAAACCTGCAGCGTGCCGGCGCTTTCAAAGCTCGCGGTGCGACTAACAAAATCCTCTCGCTGACTGACGAAGAAAAACGGAGAGGCGTAATCGCGGTTTCTTCGGGCAATCACGCGCAGGCGGTGGCTCTGGCCGCGCGTGAAGCCGGCGTGCGCGCGGTCGTCTGTATTCCTGACGATGCGCCGAAAATGAAAGTGGCCGGCATGCGCAATTATGGCGCCGACATCCGCGTGTTCAATCGGCACAAAGACGATCGCGATGCCTTCGGACGCGAAATTGCCGAAAGTGAGGGCCTGGTAATGGTGCCGGCGTACGATGATTATTTGATCATGGCGGGACAGGGGACGTGTGGTTTGGAATTGATTGAAGAAGTTCCGGATCTCGATTGCATGATGACACCTTGCAGCGGCGGTGGGTTGTTCGCCGGGGTCAGCACGGCTGCAAAATCGATGAAGCCCGCCATTAAATGCCTGGCGGTCGAACCTGATACGGCGAACGACACTCAACAGTCGTTTCGAAAAGGCGAACGTGTGAAGATTTCGCCGCCACCAACCATCGCCGACGGCTTGCGTGTGCAGACGCCGGGCGCGCTTACGTTTCCGATTACTCGCGCGAATGCTGACGACGTTTTGACAGTGACCGATGATGAGATCAGGGCGACAATGCGCTTCATGTTGTTTCGCATGAAAATCCTGGTCGAACCGTCAGGCGCGGCGGCCGCTGCTGCCGCCTTCGCGCGAAAGATTCCTGGCGACTGCCGCCGCGTCGGCGTGGTGCTGTCGGGTGGAAATGTCGATCCGGAAGTGTTGGCGCCGGTGATTGCTCCGGGAGAGACCGCGTGAGCGCTCTGCTACTAATTGACGCGGCCCCGGATCCCGTCAGTATCGGAATCGTGGCTGCGGTGATTTTGGTGGTAATCGGCTCAGTCGTGCTCCTGGCCGCCGCGCTGGTTGTCTTTCTCTGGTATCGCAAACGCAGTATGAGGCATTTGGAAATGGGCCGCTCGCATGACGATCCGCAGTCTCCCTAGTTGATGGCAAATGGCGACACCCACGAAAAATGGGGCTGGTTGGTCCCCTCACTATTGACTTAGCCCGTAGACTGATCTAAAAGACCGTATCCCCCAATCGACATTTCGACAGGACCGAACGGCCCTGCGCACGTTGCGACTTGAACCGGATAGCTCGGAACTTTGACTTGGTTGACTGACAACTAATTGGAAGAATTGCTCTTATTTTCTAATACAGATCAAGGCGGACTTCAGAGATGAAAAACGCTGCCCGACTACCTTACGCCAGAACCGACAACCTCGTGATCCGCGAACTGGATGACGAAACTCTTGTTTATGACATGGAGCGCGACGAGGCGCATTGCCTGAATCAAACCGCGGCACTTGTTTGGAAACGGTGTGATGGTAAGAGTACTGCGACTCAGGCTGCGCGCAGCCTGAAAAAAGAACTAGATGCACCGTTCGACGCAGATCTGGTATGGCTGGCGGTTAGTCAGTTGCGGCGATTTCATCTGGTTGAGGGCAAAACCGAATCGCCAGGTATCGCGCGACGCGATCTGGTCTTAAAGTATGCGCCCGCTATTATTGCACTGCCCGTGATTATGTCTATCACCGCGCCGACACCTGCTCAGTCAGCCAGTTGTGTTTGTCCTACTTGTTGTCCCGGGTTTACCTGCGTGGGTGGAAGCTCCTGTCGTGCGACTTAAGAAACTGATCTCGGTAGTTAGATGAGCTCCTCGTGGCCAAGCCGGCTCCGATATCTGTTGTAATTCCTGCCTTCAATGCGGAGACCTTTATCGAAGAGGCAATCCGCAGCGCGCAGAACCAAACCCTGCCAGTAAGTGAAATAATTGTTGTGGCTGATGATTGCTCCGATCGTACCAGGGCGATCGCTTCGGATCTTGGCGCGCGAGTTTTCGAACACAACCGTCGAAACATGTCCGTGGGACTAAACCTCGGGATCAGCCAGAGCACGCAACCCTGGATCGCCCTTTTGGACGCCGACGATTATTGGCATCCCGACAAGATAGCGCTGCAGTGGGAAGCCATTGAGAATTTTCCCGCGGTGGGTTTGATATCCTGCGACCACTACGTCATTTACCCTCACGTGATTGCCAGTGCCTCACAACATGAATTGCGCGAACGCTGGCAGTTTGTCGAGGACGTGGTCCAGAACGGAGACTGCTACTACATCGAAAGAGCTGACGGGGCTTTCATGACCCGGTTCTTCATCGATACACCTACGGCCGTCCTGCGACGCGAGGTCTTTTCCACCATCGGATTATTTGACGAAAGTTTGTCCCATTTCCAGACCTTTGAATTCTTCGCGCGAGTGCTCGCTCGTTATCCCCTGGCCTTCATTCAGCAACCGCTGGTCTATTCCCGAGTACATGATCGGAATCATACTCGTGAGCTGAGAGGCTGGCCTTCGCATTTAGCGGTCGTCGATCGCATGTTGAAGCACCCGGAGCAATACGCGGCTGGAGCGGGGCGCGCTCATCGGGAGTATTTGAAAAAAAATTTCGCCCAGGCCGAGCGATTTCTAGCGCAAACTCACTCTCGCAAGTCTGATGCGTAACCGGGATTACTTAAACAGTCCTAGCCAGCCATAAGCGTTTAAAGCCTCGCCACCAAGAAAAGAAGCAAGATTGGCAATTACGATCGCCGCGAAATCCTGCCACATCGATCGCGTGCCGAATTTGTCTTTCTGTCCATAAGCCAGCCAGAACAGAATGCACTCGGCCACAGGCGCGAACGTTTCTGCGACCGATAAATAAATCGCCCGCGAAGTGTTTGCGAATATGAGCGGCATGACCAGGACTACGATTGGATAGGTACAGGCCGTCAGCCATACGCCGGCGATCAGTCTGCGCTTAATTGAATGTCTTTTTGAAAGTCCGAGAAGAAGGATCGTCGTCTCGATCAGAATCGTGAACAGATAACCGAGCGGAAAGAAGTGCCAAAGATCGGAAGGAGACATTTTGGGGTGCGCCGACTCGTCGGCGCTTTAAATTTGTTTAGTGAACCCTTCGAACCTTGAAGCGATCGCCAAGAGAAAGCGGCGACGAGTCGCCGCACTCCAAAATTAGATCATTCGCAGCAAGAACGGCGCTTCTGCTAAGACATGCGCCATGGCTACGGCAAAGTACACATCGCGTGTCAGCGTATAGTTGGCTGAGAAACCAAACCAAAGCACGGCTACCGCAAGCAGACCGCAAATCAAAAACAGTCCGATCAGTTTCGGAAAGCCGTGTGAGTGACTGGCAATTGGAATTGACTTAACACTCCAAATCGCGCCGCTCGCTCCGATCAATGGCAGCGCCACGATCCACACGCCGTAATGAAGCATCTCTAAAAACACATGCGTCGAAACAAGCATGTGACTGGAAACATTCGGCAAAAGATCAGCGCCCGCATGTTGGGTGATGCGCCAGAACAGTCCGTTGTCATCAGCGAGCGACGAAGTGCGAGAGAGTTGCCAGAGCATCCCCGCAATCAATAAGGGAAGCAGCGCCAAACAGCGCCGGTAAGTTCTTAGCCATTCAGGTTTGGTGCGCCGGAGATGCCGATCCAAAAACCAAAGCGCAACGAGCGGGTGAATGTAGACGATGGCCAGGCTGAATAGTTCCGGCGCCAGCCAGTTGCACGCACACAAAGCAAACGCTATCGGTAGCACCCAAAACCAGTCGCGATTCGCTTTCTGTCGTCCACGCATCAACACGAGCGCGCTGATCCAAAGAACCATCAGCGTATTCCAACCCGCGATTGCGTTGGGCCAATTCGCACCTGACCAGATGTTCGCGTAGTAAAGCGCGGGCAAGGAAATGTAAGCGAGCGTGAGCAAGCCAATGCCGGCAAAGGCAACGATGAAGAAGTTGCGCGAGCGACCAAATCTGGCCGGCAGCCGCATCAGGAAGTAACGCGCCTCGAACCAATTGTGCGGACCCGCAAAGAGGAAGACTGAGACGATCGACAATTGCAGCGGAAGCCAGCTCGCCAGAGTTGCTGAGAGGCAGGCGCTGCCAATCAGGATCGCGGCGAAGATTGTCGCACTGACGTGCGTTTGCGCGCGCGCACGTGATCCCTGCCAGACACCAGCCGTGATGTTTTCAGCTCGTTGCATTCGAAGGCCTGCCAGTGAGACACAGACTTCAGTCTGTGATTAACTTCTCGCGCAGAGCACAGACTAAAGTCTGTGCCACTAAGCCTCTATTCTTCGCCGGGTTTATTCGGTTTCCGCAACGGAATGATCAACTTGATGTTGTCGTCGCCCGGCACAACTTCGATTTGCACACCGCCGGCGGTTTCTTTTCCGTCCTTCAGAGCTTGCGGCAGATTCTGCCAGCGGATGTATCCCGGCGGGCCCGCATTCGCGCGGACGATCACGGTGGCGACGCCAAACACGATGGCCACCAGAAACACCGCGGCGATCGCCTTATGATTTCGTCTCTGCCCGGACCGTGCGAACCAAATACCTGCGAACGAGATCGCCAGAAACATGAACGTGCCCGCCATGATCGTGCGGGTCGAGCTGTGCATGATGCTCTGCACCAACGAACCGTCACCTCCGCTATTGGCGGCGGCATTCTGGAGGTGCTTTAACGTCTCCTGCGAGATTTGCAGGCGCGCTTCGTAAGCCTTCGGATCCGACGTCACGGTGAGGCCGGTATAGAGAATTGTTTTGCCCTCAACCGGCGTTGACTTCGGTTTGGCGATATCCGCAAACGCGTAGATCGCGCTGACCAGTAGCGCGCAAACAGCCAGGGTCAGAATCAGGGTTCGTTTCATAAGATTTCTCCTTTGTTGGTTCGCACGCTTCAGGCGTGCTGCTCGCGAAGAGCACGCCCGAGGTCTGCGTACCTTCGAATTGCGGCGCAGTATACCGCAATAAAACAGTCGTTAGATGCTCAATCACAGAAACTGATGCCGGGACAATTCATTCGATGTTCGGCTTTTATGCTCTGTGTATTATTTTGGACGAAGGACTGAGACATCGTTTGCGGATTTGGCGACCAATCTCTCGTCAACACTGCTGGCATGGATGTTGATATAGACATCAACGCGTGCGGCGGCTCTTACCAAAACGCCGAATGCAAAATCAATCAACGAACAACCGGGAGGATTCATATGGCAGACGATAGAGAGAGAAATCAAGGCATGAAACAAGGTACCGGCGAAGGCTCAGGTCAACACGCTCCGGGACGCAATCCGCAGGATGATCGTGCGGCCGGCGGTCAGCAGGGCGGTGATCAAAAGGGCGGTCAACAGGGTGACAACTTCGACCCTAATCGAGGCGGCGACGGGGGCAGTTACAAAGAAGGCGGACAGAACGAGCAGACTCGTCGCTAAAGAGTGGTGCTGTCCACACCGAGGCTCATGAGTTGGTGTTTCCGTAGGGAGATGTCGCTCGTGAGCCTTTTGTTTTTAAGAGCATCCACAGATTACGCAGATTCCACAGATTCAGAAAAAGGGTTTTGTTTTAGGATTCCTCAAGTTTACACAGGAGGTACCGTCGGACGAAAAAATGCCTGCTGCGTAATCTGTGTAATCTGCGGATAACTATCTATTGATTCTACGCGTACTACCGCCACCGCTAATCGTTCGGCTCATTTTTCGCGCGACCATTTCCGCTTCCGAAAACACGCGCAGAAAATTCTCGCCCAGGATTTTGCGAATGTCCTGCTCGCTGTATCCGCGCTTTAACAACTCGTAAGTAATGTTCGGCAACATCGAAACGTCACGCGCGCCTTCAGGAAAATCGTTGGCTCCGTCGAAATCGGGACCGAGGCCGACATGATCGATGCCCGCGACTTTCACGATGTGATCAATGTGATCGATCAATTTGGAAATCGGGAGCGGCGGCAAGGGGTACTGCGCCTCGAGCTTGTCACTCTCTTCCGACAGCCGTTCCGGATCGTCGCCATATTTAACGCTAAGCGCTTCCTGCTGGGCCTTCAAACGCTGGCCCCGCTCATCCGCCTGGGGCGCGACAGTCTTTTGATCGATGAAAAGGCTGTAGAAATTTACCTGGACCACGCCGCCATTTTTACCGATTCGCTTCAGCAAGTCGTCGGGAATGTTGCGCAGCACGTTACTCAGCGCGCGGGAAGATGAGTGCGAAGCAATCACCGGCGCTTTCGAAACATCCAGCGCGTCGCTCATCGTTTTGTCTGAGACGTGCGAGATGTCCACCAGCATTCCCATGCGGTTCATTTCACGCACCACTTCCTTGCCGAAATCAGTCAAACCGTTGTGCTTTGTGTCGCCGCGCGCGTCGGCCCAGTCGTTCGTGTTGTTCCAGGTCAGCGTCATGTAGCGGACACCGAGCCGGTAGAATTCGCGCAAGGTCGGCAGAGAATTCTCGATCGCGTGGCCACCTTCGATGCCCATCAAACAGGCAATCTTGTATTGAGATTTGGCGCGCCGAATGTCCGCCGCAGAATTCGCCAGCATGAGTTCATTCGGATGCCGCTCAGCTGCGCGATAAACCGAATCGATCATGTCGAGCGTGCGGCGCGCGGCGCCGCCGTGCTGCACGTACCACGGCTTGATGTAAAGCGAAAAGAAAATCGCCGACAGTCCGCCTTTCTTCATGCGCTCGATGTTCGTGCGATACGGCGTCGGCGGATTGCCGCCCAGATCGAAATCGTCGTTCGTCATCGGCGTCGTGATGTCGTTGTGAGTATCGACGACAATTGCCCGCCTTTGAATCGCGAGTGCTTTCTGCCACAGCGCTTCATCGCGAGCAGAGCGATTGGACGAAGATCTCGGTGGCGTTGTCTTCTTCTGGGTTGATTGAGTCGTGCGCTGCGCGCCGGCCGGAATTGCCGAAACGATGAACGCGAGCAGAAGAAGCGAAGTCAGAATTGTGAACAACAGGCGACGTGGTTTCATGTCGTAGAGATTTACCACAAAGCTGAGGTCAGTACCATCCGCGTCAGCGGATGGATCAGGTGACCCCATCCGCTGACGCGGATGGCACTGACCGTGTTGTTGACGATATCTCGCAGGGCGCAGCCGCAATGGACTATGTGGCGAGCCACATTCCGCCCAAGCCATCGCCGGCGTATTAAAGTGTTATGTTAAGGCGCATGACGGCAATCATTCTCGGCGTTACGGCGGTCGCCGTGCTCAACGCTCTCGCATTTCCCGACGCGGGCGGTACGTTGTCCAGCCAGAACCCGAGTATCATTTCGACCTCTGCGGCAGCTCCGGAGCGCAATCTAAACTCAACTCTCCCGGTTTCCGCAGTCAGAGCAGATAACCCGCAAGACGCAGCCAATTCCATCTCTCCATTTGAACTGGCAAAATCCATCAACGACGTGCGGCGAACCAGAGTCGACGTTTCGCTGAAAGAAACCTGGCAGAAGCTAGGTGTCGAACCCGGCGCGTTCGAAGACTGCAGCAACGACTGCGAGGCGCGAGTCTTTCGCCACGAGCTCAGTGCAGACAAAGGGCCGGAGGTAGTGGTCAAGCTCACTCGCTTCGTCGACTTTTGCCGCTATCTGATTTTTGCGCGAGCGCAGGATGGACGCGGATGGAAATTTCTCGGTCACATCGATCACGACTTCAACAAATACGAAATGGCGCGCCACCGAATCGCTTATGTAAATGGCGAGCCGCTGCTTGTGGTTCGCGGCCAGGAAGGATCAGGCAGCGGCTACGCGCTTTATGCCGAAACCTGGTACGACGTCAGCGACAACGGAGTGAAGCCGGTGCTGTCCTATCCATCCGACGGCCACACAAATCCCTGGCCGGCGGGACTGGCGCGTTCGTTTAAGGCGACGACCATTCCGGCCGCGGCGCGCGGAAATCAATTGATTGTTCAATACACAGTCAGTTACGACACGGCTGGTTACGATAACGACAATGTGAAGCTGGAATTCGTTAACCAGCATCGCGCGGCTTACAACTGGGACGCAGCTTCGGGGAAATTTGTCCTGGATCCGCAGCAGTCAAATATTTCCGTCGCCGAAATCGCTGCCATCGCCAACATCGAATCCGAGGACGAGCCCAGGGAGGGCACGAAAATTGGCGAGACCACTTTCTATTCCTCTTCAAAGGCTTTCATCGGCGGCGGTTACGAAGTCTTTTTGAAATACAATTTGCCGCGCCTGATGACTATCGCGAAAGGCAAATCTGCAAAATCGAAATCCTGGCTAAAGCAGTTCCTCACCGAATGCCGGGACACGGACGAGAAGAAAGCCCTGCTCGCAGCCCTGGGAAAATAACCGGCCTAAGGCTTCACCACAGAGGAAACAGTGAGGACAGGATTCATATGATTTACAGGAAAGGTGCTCTTCAATGAAATCATGTTCATCCTGTAAATCCTGTCTAAAAGTTTTCCTCTGTGTCCTCTGTGGTTCAAATCAACTAAACCAGAGATGGCGTGTCGGAAGCTGAGTTAAGTTAGAATCATGTCCATGTCCATTCTAATTGCCGAAGATAACGTGGCCCAGCGCGCTTACCTGCGCGAAATACTCGAGCGCGATTTTCCCTCGCATCAGCCGGTGATCGAAGCCGGCGATGGTGAAGAGACGGTGACGCTGGCGCTGAAAAACAGGCCAGAGGTTTGCATCCTCGACATTCAGATGCCCAAGCTTTCCGGTGTGAAAGCGGCGCGAGCAATCTGGCGGGACTTTCCCACCGCGCGCATAATTTTCTGGACCCAGTTTCCTCACGAGATTTACATCAACGAGATTCGCAAGATCGTTAAGTCTGTCGATCCACCTCCGGCCTACGGCTTCATTCATAAGAACAATCCTGAATCGCGCTTCCTGCGTTTCGTCGCCGCCGTCCTGGAAGACGGCGCCGACATGATCGATCCGGCGTTCAAGGATTCATTCAAGCGTCCGTTGCTGACTGAGTTCGAAGCCGAGGCGCTGTACTATCTGGCGCTCGGCCTGTCGAATTGGGCCATCGCGCGCAAATGTTCTTTGAGCCTGCGCGGCGTCGAGAGTCGCCTGGCCACGCTCTACGAAAAACTCTTCGTCTCAATTCCCGAAGGCACACCACATGAAGCTTACGAAAAGTTGGCTTACAACGTGCGCACCCGCGCGTTCTTTGAAGCACTGCGCCGCGGCTTGCTCAACAATGATGAGTTAGAGAAAGCGTCCGCTGATCTGGAAGGTTGGCTGGAGCGCGATCAGAAAAAGTTTATTGAAGAGCAGAAGCGAGAGGCGGGGAAGACAAAACGATCCTGATTTCTGTGGCGTCGAAGAATGAAAAAGAGTCTGCTTTTCGCGGCTTTGCCGCAGCACACGGCGGCGAGGCTTTGCCTCACCGGCGATGGATAATAGAACGAGAGGAAGCTACGCCTCGGCGCAGGAAATCAACGGTGCGGTTCACGGTAAGCCGGAGGCTTACGGCGATGTGCGGCGGCAAAGCCGCTTCATCGTTTCAGCTCATCAATCTAAATCTGCCAACTCGCTCTACATTGCTGCTCATTTCGGTTCTCCTGCTTTGTGCTTTCTGCGTACTGCCTTTTACACCTGCACCCTCCCTAACTGTCGGGTTTCTGACACGAGCTCAAAATCAACCGCCGGCACAACCGCAACCAACTCCGTCTCCTTCGCCGGCGCCTTCGCCTTCACCGTCGCCCACGCCGCCGCCGAACCTGCATCAGTGGGGTGCGGTCACTTCATTTCACGGCCTGCCTTCAGATCGCACGCACGCGATTGCGCAGACAGAATTCGGGGTCACGTGGTTTGCGACTGATGGTGGATTGGCGCGTTACGACGGACGCCGCACGAATGCGATCAATGCTGAGGGCTTGCCGCCGGGGCGCGTGCTCGCGCTGCAGACCGACGCCTCGGGCGCGCTTTGGATCGGGACAGATAACGGCGCTGCGCGCAGCTGGAACGGAAAGTTTGATGCGGTGCCTGAGACTGCGGGCAAAGTTATCACCGCGATCATTTCGCCAAAGGCTGATCGCGCGATCATGGTTAGCGAGGGTGGCCAGATTTTTGACTGCGAAGTAAAAAAATCAACGAGCTCCACGGCGCGTCAGGGTGAAGGCACTCCCGGTCTGACTTTCGCAGTGAAAACAATTCCCAATCAACCACTGCAAAGCGCTGACAAAGATCATCCCGGACTTTTAAAGATCACCAGCCTCGCCCTGGTCGGAGAAAAACTTTATGCAGGCACGCAAAGTCGCGGCTTGATTCTGATCGAAAACGGCGAGGCAAAAGAAATCGTCAGCAAGCCACGCAGTTATTTCATCAACGCGCTGACGACCGATACCCGCGGACATTTGTGGTCCGGTGGCCTGGGGCGTGGCGAAGATGGAGCGCTATTCGACTCCAGCGATCCGCTCAAGCCCGTCAAAATCGCCGCGCCCACAGGCACTGTCACTTCAATCACGCGCGGTGCTGGTGATGATATCTGGGTTGGCACTGATGGTCATGGCGCGTTTCATCTCGTCCAGGGAAAACCGATCGAGCATTTCACGTTTGAAGGAACCGGTGGCGCCCTTCGTTCCGATCACATCTACGGTGTGTTCGTAGATGCGGAAGAAGTCATCTGGTTCGCCACCGACAAAGGCGTCTGCCGCTATGATCCAAATTCCATGCGGGCCGAAACCATTTCAAGCGATGGGAGTGCCAACTATGTCCGCGCGCTGATCCGCAGCTCGCGCGGGCGTCTGTTCGCGGGCACGAGCTCTGGACTTTACTCGAACGATGGTTCAAAGACCTGGACGGCCGTGCCTGAGATCGGACGACGAATTGTTTACGGGCTCAGTGAAGACAAATCAGGACGAGTGCTGGTGGCAACTGCGAGTGGTTTGTTTGCGTCATCTTCAAACAGTGATTCGATCTTCACACGCATTTCGGCTCCGACTGATACTGATAACGTGCGCTCAATCGTCAACGTTGACGGCGTGACGTACATCGCGACTTACGGTTACGGCGTCGAAAAACTGCAGGGCTCACAGCGGTCGCTGGTTTGGCCGGAAGCTAACTCTGACAGCCGGCTGCGCGAGCTAACGAGTTTGGGTCAGGATGCCAATGGACGTTTGTTGATCGGCACGGCCAGCGCCGGCATTTTCATTTTCGATGGCAAACAGACAACTACCGACAGCGCCTTTGAGAAATTGAAAGGCGATGCGATCTGGTCTCTGTTGGCTGATGGTCCGGTGGTTTGGATCGCCTCGGGCAAAGGACTCTTCCTTTTTCAATCAGGCCAACTGAAGGACGTTATTCCGGGGATCAATGCGCGTAGTCTAAGTATCAGCTTCGGCAATGATCGTCCAATGCAGATCTGGTGCGCCACGGTCGGCAATGGTCTATTCAAAGTCGCCCTCGATGATCAATTCGGCGTCATAGTTTCACGTCTGGACATCGAGCAAGGCTTGCCTTCGCAACGCGTGTTCGCCGTCTGGTCCGAAGCATCTGCTCCCGGACGCGAGAAGACAATTGCCGGCACGAATCGTGGCATCGTTCGCTATCAGCCGGATCATCTGGCGCCCACCGTCTTGCCCGCGCGGGTGATCAGCCAACGCATTCATCAACCGAATGAATTGAGTCAGCGTCTTCAGCTCGAGTATCCGCAGAACAGTCTGCTCGTTGACGTGACTGCGATTAGCAGTCGGACTTTCCCCGAGCAGTTTCAGTATGCGTTTGCCCTGTACGACGGTTCGGGAAAGATCATTCGCGAAAAACTCGCACACGATTCGCAGTTCGCGATGGAGAAACTCGCGCCCGGCAATTACAAAGTGGTCGCGCGCGCTTTTACCAAAGATCTGACGCCGGCCATTCCACTCTCGTTCGAATTTACGGTCGCGCGCGCGCCGTTTCCGTGGACGTCTACGGCCCTGGCCGTCCTGTTGGCGTTGGCCCTAATCGCCCTGGCGTGGGGTTATATCCAGAACCGGCGCATTCATCGGACCAGTGCTGAGTTAGCTTCGGCGAATCGCGATCTGGCAAGCGCGCGTCTCCAACTTGCCAACGAGACCGAAGCCGAGCGCCGGCGCATTGCGCGTGACCTGCACGATCAGACTCTGGCTGATTTAAGAAATCTGGCGTTGCTGGTCGATAAGCTTCCCCCAGGCGAGTCGCCGGGCGTTCGTGCGAATCGCGCGCCTTCGCAGCCCAGCACTCTTCGCTCTGAAATCGAAGCCATCTCACAGGAGGTGCGGCGCATCTGCGAAGACCTTAGTCCTTCGGCGTTGGAAAATGTCGGGCTCCCGGCGGCGCTGCAATTTGCGTTGTCGCATGCGGTCGAACATGCAGCGCCCGATTGCAAATTCGATTATGAATTTGTCTGTGATGATGCGTTGGATGAAAAACTCAACCTGCCTTCGAGCGCGCAAATTCAAATCTATCGCATTGCCCAGGAGGCCCTGAGCAACATCTGCCGGCACGCTGGTGCGAAGCACGTGAAGATGAGTGCGAACGTGTCCGAGACGAACGCCTTTGAACTGACCATTGAAGATGATGGACGCGGATTTGAAGGCAGCGAAGTAAAAAAGAATTCTCGGGGCATCGCTAACATTCGGGCCCGGGCCAGCATGATTGGCGCCGACGTTGCGTGGGGCAAACGGCCGGCGGCGGGCACTGCTTTCAAACTCTCGCTGCGATCTGAAAACGGCCAACGCGCGTGATGCTCTCGAGGCTTACCGGTTGTACTCAACCAAAGCGAAGAAGTGCCAATGACCGGTGATGGGCGAAGTCCCGTACTCATTCATCGGCACATTCTTCCAGAACGGTTCTTTTGCGTTGAGTTCCTGGGTTTTGATGTGGGCGATCCAACCAGCCTTCCCGCTCTGGGCGGCAATCTCAGTCAACAACTCGCGAATAGAAGAATTTTCGACGCACAGATTTATGGCTTTGATCCAGAACAGCGGTTCGCCACCGCCATATCCTCCGCCATAACCATTTTTGAAATGCTCCGGATACAACATCATGTCGATTCTGAGGCTGACCGTGAAATCTGCGCCGAGTACGGTTTCGTCTGCGACACAAAACGACTTCAACCTAAGATTCAGAAAATTTAGCTTGTTGGTGAATGCTGATGGCGCGAAGACGCGCAGGATTCGATCTTCCACTATCAAGTTCTCGTGAGGGGCGCGAGCGATAATCGCGTTGACTAGATCGAGCACCGAACCTTTTTCGAATTTCAGCTCTGCAAATTGGCCCGTGACAGGTTTTTGATCCAGCCACTCGATGGCTATCGGAATTTTGAAGTGCTGAGCAACTTCTAATAATTGTTCGTCAGGCTCAGTTGCGCGCGGTCGATAAACGGTCGGCTGCTGAAGCCGTTCGCGAACCGTCTGGGCGGCGACTGAAACCGACAGCGTGAACAGGATCGTGAGTAGTGCGATAGACCTGTTGTATATTGCATGCCTCATGGTTCAAATCTGATCTGCGGGCGTCTTTTAATGATCATCAAATCCGAAGTTCGAGCCGCACTCGAAACAAACCAGCCGGTCGTCGCGCTCGAATCGACAGTGATCGCGCACGGCTTGCCGCGCCCACAGAATCTCAACACCGCCACGAGGCTGGAAGAAATAGTTCGCGGAGGCGGCGCAGTTCCGGCGACAATTGCGATGCTCTCGGGCGAGGCGCGGGTTGGTTTGGAAAATTCCGATCTTGAATTGCTGGCTTACAACGATGACATCAGGAAGTTGAGCGTTCGCGATCTCGCCATCGCCTCAGCCCGCGGTTGGCACGGCGCGACAACCGTAGCTTCGACAATGCAGATTGCTTATCGCGCTGATATCAGAGTGTTCGCGACCGGCGGCATCGGCGGCGTGCATCGCGGAACGTTGCCGGACGTGTCGGCCGACTTGCCGGAACTTGCCCGCACCCCGATGATCGTCGTCTGCTCCGGCGCTAAAATCGTTTTGGATTTGCCCGCGACTCGTGAATGGCTCGAGACAAATAGTGTGACCGTCGTGGGGTACGAATGTGACGAGTTGCCCGCATTCTATTCGCGCGCCAGCGGCCTGCCAATCGATGTCCGGTGCGACTCGCCTGACGAAGTAGTTTCTATTTATCATGCGCAGCGCGAATTGGGATTGAGTTCAGCGCTGCTGGTGACCGTACCCGTTCCGCTTGAAGCTGAAGTTGAGGCGGCCTTACTTGAGAGCGTTCTGACCGGTTCTCTTGATCAGGCTGAGCGCGAAAAGATTGCCGGCCGGGACGTGACCCCATTCCTGCTCGCTCGCATGGCCGAACGTAGTGAAGGCGCGACGTTGCGCGCAAACATTGCTCTTCTTGAAAACAATGCGCGTATCGGCGCGCAGATTTCTCGAGCGCTGTTCGTGTCCGAAGCCCGACCGTAAGGGAGGGCAGCTCTGGCAAAAGGTAGTAAGCAGAACGCGGAACGCATACACGCAAGAGTTGTTAGATTGTGATCGATGCGCTGAACCGACGATGCGGCTTCGCCGCCGCACACTGCGGTAAGCCTCTGGCTTAGCGAGACACGTACATTTGAAGGATTGTGTTTAGTTTTTTACCAAGCTCCGAAGCGGTGGAAGAGTCACCGGTCGAACGACCTGCTTGTGCCAGGCAATGACGCCTCGCTTATGCGAATATTTTTGTTGCTTACATGCATCCTCCTGAATGTCGCGGCGGGTCACTCACAGACTAATCGCCGTTTGGCCATGGATTACCTAAATCGCGGCACGAAGGAACTTGAACTGGGAAACCTGGACACGGCCCTCGCTCACTTCAACCGCGCGATTGAACTCGATCACAATTACGCCGCGCCCTACTTCAGCCGAGGTCTGGTTCGCAAGCGGCAGACGGATTACGACGGGGCCATCAGCGACTTCACGCGATCGATCGAACTCAGTCCCATGGCTGAGGCCTATCTCGATCGCGGCGCGACTAGAAAAGACAAAGGCGATCGAGACGGGGCCATCGCCGATTACAACAAAGCGATTGAACTGAATCCGAATTACACCGACGCATTTTACAATCGCGGGATTGCCCGGGACGACAAAGGCGACTATCAGGGAGCCATCAACGATTTCACGCGCGCGATTGAGCTCGACCCGGCGAACGCCCGCGCGTTTGTCGGGCGGGGATTTGTGCGAATGCATCAGCGCGATCCGGACGCCGCCTTGATCGATTATGCAAAAGCCATCGAACTCAATCCGCGCAGCTTTCTCGCCTTCCTCAATCGTGCATTCGCCCGAAAGCAAAAAGGCGATCTCGATGGAGCCATCGCCGATTTGACGAAAGCGCTGGAGATAAACCCCGAAGATGTCGATGCCTGGTTCGAGCGCGGAGTCTTGCGCGGTGCGAAGCGCGATTTGGATGGCGCGCTGGCAGACTACGCCAAAACGATTGAATTGAATCCAAAGAATGCTAGGGCCTACGCCAATCGCGGACTGATCATGCTGGTGCGCGGACAAGACGCCGCCGCGCAAAAGGAATTCGAGGTCGCGCTAAAGATCGACAGCAGCTTGAAAACTAATCTGGCAACATCGATCGATCAGATCATTAAGACTCGCCAGCAGCAGTCGGCTCCTCAACGGCGCTGAACGAAGTCCTCGCGAGGATCCGGGAGGTTGGACAGGATTTACAGGATTAACCAGATATCGAGGCAGGTGATAATGCTGCTTCGTAAATCCTGTTTACCATCAATAACGTGAAACTTGAAACCCGAATCAGAAACCTTTTCTTTCATTCTTCATATTTGCAAACACTTCGCAGATTATGCCTGAAGATGAATTTGCGACTCGCCCCTAACCGCGAAAAAACTATCTTGCCGTCTACTGCATAATCTGGGAAATCTGCGGATTATTCATAACTTGAAACTCGAAACTCGAAACTATATGCTTGGGCGCGTGGGGCAGTAGCTCAGTTTGGCAGAGCGCCGCGTTCGCAATGCGGAGGTCAGGGGTTCGATCCCCCTCTGCTCCACCAATTGTTTACACACATTTACAGCCACCGGCATCGGTGGCTGTTTTTGCGAAGTGCTCAAGCGAACGGTTCTATCCGCGCTACTTATTTGGCTTTAGCGCCGCCAGTTCGTCAGCAAACTGTTTCGGCAGCGTGATGTCGCCTTTTTCCTTATAGTCTTTGGCGATGCCGTTCATTATGTGAACGACATTGATATTGTCTTTGGCGGTATCGATGAACATCACGTACTGATTGTCGCCGCAGTTATGCGGTTCGCAGCCCGTCATCATCAGGACGTCACCATCGGCCTTGATTGGACTTTCGGTGCCCCAGAATTTCTTCATCGCTGCATAGTCAGCTCCCATCAATTTCTCGAGCCGCGGCCCGACGTCCTTGTTGTCCCACAAATTAATATCTACCGCGGTCTTTCCGACCGATGCCTTCAGTGAACTTAGCGGCGATGCCGGAGCCACGGGAGTACTCGACACGTTTGCCGGCCTGCTCGAATTCGTCGCGGCGGAATTTGGGGGATTAGTATTCGTGTTTGCCGGTCCACCACAGGCAGATCCAAAAGCAACGAGGCAAGCGATCAACAGAACTTTTTTCATTGCAGAGTTTCTCCTCTTAACTGGTCCGAAATCGTAGCGGTGAACTTTACCGTATTTCCTGAGCGCCCGCCATTTCGCGTTTGACGCACTCATGTAGTTTTAAGCCTGTCTCAACCACATGCCGCAAACACTCACACTTTTCGAGGATGAAGAAAAACCGTTCGATTGGACAGATCGGGATTTTGTTTTGCTGATCGGGTGAACCCAATTTAGATTAACGCTGACGGCGAGTCTGTGCTTGCCGTTTTCATTTCCGACTTCAAGGCCACTGGATCACTTTGGCTTTTGGGGTAGAGCTCGTCTTTGCCGGCGCGATCAGTTGCGGACTGGCAGGTTTGTCGGCTTCCTTCTTCGCTGCGGGCGGATTTGCAGTCTTGTCTTTCTCAATCTTTGGGTTTGGTTCGATTGAAGTTTTCCCGGTAACTTTGTTTTCCGGGCGGGTTATGGTCGGCGTGTTCACTTTAGCTGAAGCCTGCGTTCTGTCTTTGTTCCGCCCAGCTACTTTCTCGCCGATAGCTGTAGTTGGACTTGTGGGATTTTGTGGGCGAGCGGTGGCTAAGACTTTGTTGCTTGACGATGCAGCCGGAGCGGCGACGTTATTCTTTGGCTCATCGGTTTTGCTGTCTGCGGTTCTGGTTGATTCAGATGGGGCGGTGACAGCGTTGTTTGGCTCTGCGATAGTGCTCGCGGCAGCGTCGGTCGCAGCGGGCGCATTGTTTGTTGATTGAGGCAAAGACTCGGTCGTCCTGGGGAGAGTAGTTTGCGGATTTAGGTCAGTCTTATGGTTGCCGCTTTCAGCTTGCGCGGGAGGCACGACAGTAGAACTCGCTGACTCACCCCTCAATGCGATGAACGTAAAAACGGCGCCGCCTCCGATGATTAGCAGAATCACCGCCAGGCCCAAAGGGTGAATCGCCTTAAGATGTCCGACAAGAGCGGATCCCGGCTTAAACTCCGCACGCGTTTCATGAACCAGCTCCCAAATCTCCGGCGGTTCTTTCAGAGTTCTTACCCTGGGGTCTCTATTTGTTGGCGGGACAGGACCCACCGTGCGCGGTTTGATTTGTAGATTGTTTGCTGCTGACATCTGTTTCCCCCTTACTTCACGATCGTAATTCGATCCCCGGGCTGCAGCACTGGGTCAGGGATTTTCCCTGTGTCAATGTCCTTTAGTTTGTAGCGACTCAAAACCAAAAAACCTTTGCCATTGTCGCGTGCCAGTCGCGCCTCTTTTGAATCTTTACTCAACCCTCCCGCGGCGATGATTGCCTGAGTCAAAGTCAAACCACGACGGAAACTTTTTTCTCCCGGTGACTTTACTTCCCCGCCAACATAAAAGAATTGTGGCGGACTCGTTTGCAGAGTTATCACATCGCCGGGCCGGACCAGCATGTTCATTTGTGATGGTTCCAACAGATCGATCACATAACTTTCGTTGGATTCGTTTCGCAACACTGTCACCCTGTCAGCCTCGGGCAGGGGTTGCGCGTCGGCAACTACGACATAGAGTGGAATCGCTTCTCGCTTCAGAATCTTTGCGCCCGGCTCCTTAACGAGACCGCTGACCAGGATGTTATGGCTGACGTACTCGTTGACCGCGACTGAGACATTCGGGCTTTTCGTTGCTCCCCGTTTTTTCAGATCGTCTTCGATCCGCGACTTGATCTCTTCAATCGTAAGCCCGGCGCTGGGCAAGGGTGCGCTCAGATCGGGATGCTCGAGCAAACCGGAAGGTGTGACGGTAAAGAGAGTTGATTGAGCGGACGCGGCATCGTTCATACGCACGTCCAGGATGTCGCCTGGTCCAACCCGGTAAACTTTGGTGAGAGCTGGATCGTTTGCGGGCTTTATCGTGGCCGGCGCAGGAGCATTGCTCAACGCCAGTGAGCCGTCGGTTTGCTCAGACGCATTATTGGCCTCGAGTGCAATCTTTTCCCGACTTCCTTTCTCACGCTCCCACATCAAACGCGCATCAGCCCGAAGATCGATCGCCTTCTTATCTTTAGGCTTGAGCACCAGACCGTTGTTCAGATTCTCGATAGCCTGCTCCCAGAGATGCAGATCGTAGTAAGCGTGGCCCAGACCGAGGTAAGCCTCAGCATAGTCGGGATTCAGTTTCACGGCCTGCTCAAATTTTTCGGCCGCTTGCTTGAACAAACCCGCACGGCCGTACTTCACGCCCGAGTTGTAGAGCCTTTTAGCTTCAGCGGTTGCCTGGGCGGACGCTGGTTTGCGATCAGCTACTTCATTGACGGCCGGAGGTGTCTGAGTGAGTCTCGGCCTTCCGGGATCAGATTGATCCTGAGCCAGCACGGAACTCGCGAGCAAGAGCAGGGTGGCAAGATAGTGAGCCTTAAACATGGGATCCTCATGTATCTGGCTTTGCCGGGTAGTGCCAAAACAGAGAGTTACTGTTCGGCGCTTCTAAGCCTGGGGATAAGTTTGCGTAGACCGAGGAGACTTTAGGGACAGTGACTAAGGGTGTGCTGCTTATAACATTTTTTCCGTCTCCAACTCCAGCAGAAACGGGTCCGGGTGGTGAAACTCTCGGCGCCACCTCGGCGTTCTCAGCGTCTCCGCGGTGCTTGCGTCTGAAGCAAATACTCACCGCTGAGACGCAGAGAGTCGCAGAGGACGACGCAGAGAAAAGAATGAGTCAGGCCATAGGTGACGAAACTCTTTCAGTGTGGAAAAATCGAAAAGTGACACCGCATCAATGTACCGCAGGCTGTCCAGCCTGCGGCACTGTTGGTGAGGCAAGTCCGCAGACTAGACGTCCGAAAGGGAGACTAACGTTAAGTGGCTATTACCAAACGTAGTGAAGACTATTCGCAGTGGTATCTGGATATCATCAAGGAAGCCAGGTTGGCTGATTACTCGCCGGTCAAGGGTTGCATGATCATTCGGCCAAATGGCTATGCGATTTGGGAAAAGATGCAGAAAGCCCTGGACGACATGTTCAAGGAGACGGGACACGTTAATGCCTACTTCCCTTTGTTCATTCCCAAGTCGTACCTGAGCAAAGAGGCTGAACACGTCGAGCACTTTGCCAAGGAATGCGCGATTGTCACTCACTACAGGTTGAAGGCATCCGAAGATGGAAGTCTGGTCGTCGATGAGAACGCCAAACTGGAAGAGGAACTGGTTATACGTCCCACATCTGAGACCATCATCTGGAGTGCTTATAAGAATTGGATACAGTCTTACAGAGACTTGCCGGTGCTGATAAATCAATGGGCCAACGTGGTCCGTTGGGAAATGCGGACGCGGCTTTTTCTGAGAACGGCTGAGTTTCTTTGGCAAGAGGGCCACACCGCGCATAGAACTTATGACGAAGCCGAAGAAGAGGCTCTCAAAATCCTGGGCATCTATAAAAGATTCGCTGAAGAGTTCATGGCGATGCCGGTGTATTCGGGGCTGAAGACAGAATCCGAGAAGTTCGCCGGCGCCGATCACACGTACGCGATTGAAGCGATGATGCAGGACAAGAAGGCGCTGCAAGCCGGCACCTCGCATCATCTTGGGCAAAACTTTGCGAAAGCCTTTGACGTGAAGTATCAAGACGAAGATGGCGAACAGAAATACGTCTGGGCTACAAGTTGGGGCGCGAGTACTCGCTTGATGGGTGCACTAATAATGACTCACAGTGATGACAAAGGATTTGTGGTACCACCGAAACTGGCGACGAAGCAGGCAAGCATCGTCCCGATTTGGAGGACCGGCGATGATCGGCCCAAGGTCATGGAGTACTGCAACCGTTTGAGTTTCGTGCTGAGCGAACGAGGCATAACCAGTTACGTTGATGATCGAGAGGACCGGTCGCCTGGTTGGAAATTCAATGAATCGGAATTAAATGGTGTGCCGCTTCGATTTGAGGTAGGACCAAAAGAAGTCGCCGGTGACACAGTCGTCGTTTGCCGGCGAGACACGAGGGCTAAGGAGAATCTTAGTTTTGCCGAAGCGCCGGAAAAGGCCACGGCTCTACTTGCTGATATCCAAACAGGGCTGTTGCAAAAGGCTCGTGAGTTTAGAGACAGCAACACCTTCGACGTGCGGACTTATGACGAAGCCATAGAAGTTGTGAAAACAAATTCAGGTTTTGCCAGAGCTTTCTGGGACGGCACGGCGGAAGACGAGATTAAGCTGAAGGACATTCAGGCAAGCGTGAGATGCCTGGTTTCAGATGACGACACGGGCGTTGGTAAGTGTATCGTGACTGGCAAAGAAGCAACGAGGAAAGCCATTATCAGTAAATCTTACTGAGACCAGGTAAGAAAACAATTGGGTAGCGGGACGGTTTAGAGTTCAATCTTTAGCTTGTCCTGGTAAAAAAAGGCAGCCTAAAGGCTGAACTCTAAACCGTCGTTTCCGAAAACGTATCACTAAAATCGCGACGACAAAGAGTTGATGAAACGCGTGCTCTGCCATTGAGCTATGGCCCCGCAAAAATTTTGGAGCCACCGGGACTCGAACCCGGACCCTCGTGCTTAAAAGGCATGTAGTTCCACCGGCATTCGTCGCAAACTTCTCAAACAGAGAGTGACAAGGATTAGGAAGACTTCATGTTCGGAGTCACACCGAACGACCTTCCAAGGTTTGGCGGAAGGCCCTATTACTGAGCTAATGTAGTCCTCGCAGGCATTCACTCCAGTAGAGTTCAAATACAGTTTGAATCAGACGGTTTAGAGTTCGGGCTGCCGTTCGCAGAACAAGCTGAAGCTTGAACTCTGAACAAAAAAAAGGGGTGACAAGTGTTGAAAAGACAATCGAGCACGGTGACGTGCACCGCTGGAGCTATCACACTCCACAAAGCTCAGGTTGGTGATGTAGTCCTTCCGGCATTCACCCCAAAAAATAAATGGCGACAAAATCGGTGAGAGATTTTTCACACATCGGATTCGATGCGGGCAGGGTTCGAACCTGCTTTAACCATGTACTCCACACCAGCATTCGCCAAATTGTCAGAACCGCCTGCGGTAGCGGGCGGTTGATCGTTATTAACACGGCATCGTCAGGTTAGAGATCAACCGCCCGCTACCGCAGGCGGTTCTGACCTCACAGCGCCACTGACTCGATCACGCCGATCCAGTGATTAGCGTTTAGTTCACCTCTTGCGAACTCTGAGATCACTTCAAAAACCTGATCCGAGAATCCACCAACGTTGAGAATGTCCTCGCGCTCCGAGGCTTGCACCGTGCGATACGGCTGCACGTCGATACAAGCCAGGCGAGCGTTAGGATTGCGTTGCTTAAATACATTCCATTCTCGCATTGTCTCTGTGCCGCGGCCGGCGCCGGCATCAACCCACGACTCGTAATCCGAAATAAAGATCACGAGATCGCCCTTTGCCCTGCGGCGGTTGAGCATTGCCAGCGGTGCACTACAGTTAGTTCCACCGCCGCCAATCGCAGCCAGCCGCGCGGCGTTAGTCATCACGCTGTCGCGCGAGTTGAGATTCACCTTAACTACATCACACTCGAACGGCAGCACTTCAGCACGCGGGTTCTTGCGCAGCACTGCTGCGGCAACCAGCGCCGCCACGTCGATGCAACGCACCGCTGTGGTCGACCCCTTGCGGAAGCCGGTTACCGGTGACGACATCGAACCCGAAACGTCCGGGCAGACATAAGTCTGCCCGTCGATCGAAGGCACGTTCGCGATTGCGATCTCCATGGCATCCTGGAGCGCATCACAGACTTCCTTCGAGATGGAGGCGTTCGCATTAGCCATCATGTAGGCGACCATTAACTGGTACGGAAACACGCGGGCCTTCGCGATTGCCCTGGAATCACGCAGACGTTCTGCAATTAGCTCGGTCATACCTTCCTGACCAAACACACCGTGACGCGCAAACGTGTTCAGGTTCATGCGAGTCATCTGCCATGGCGCGCGACGCGCGATCGCAGTCCACTCTGCAGTACCAAGCTCGAGCGCGGTCAGCATCTGAAAAGGCACGTCGGGAACGGTACGCACGCCTCCGGCTTGCTTTTCATCCAGTTCCGCCTTGAACGCCTCAAACTCACGAGCAATTTTCGGCAGAGCATCTGCCGCGTATTCACGACCGATGAAGTAACCGAACAGTGCTTCGCGCGCCGCGTCCTTTGGCTTAGGGTGGACCATCTTCACGATATCAGTCAGCGAAGGATCCTGGCCCACGTTGGCCTTGAACAGCGCCTCGGGATCGCGAGCATCGAGCCATTCGCGCACCAGACGCTTGGGCGCTGATCCGAGAGACTTGCGGCCGACTGCACCCGAACGCATGATTTGCACAAAGTTGCGCAGCATCTTTGCGTTGTCGATCACACGCGGGAACACGACATTAAGCAGCTCGCGATCCTTCACCGACAGCACCGCGCAAAGCAGCGCCGGCATGTCCTTCATGAAAGCGCGCTCGCGACAGAACACTGCAGTCTTTGCGATGAAATCAGCGTCGATGCCGGCGCATAGTTCAAGCACCTGCGCGAGTTGCTCTCCGGCGCCCGCGTAGAAAGTTGTGTTCAGACAACCGGTCGCCGCGTACTGCGCCAGTTGATGCTTCGGTGAAAGAGCGTAAGCCGGAGCGTGCTCTTCGTTGATGGCGTCAGACGCCGGAATAAGCTTGCCGAATAGCGACTTGAATAGGTTCTTGTTTGCCATTGTCGTTACCTCACACTTCTATTGTCTGTTTCATTACAATCGAAATACCTTTTGCGATTTTTGGAGAGCGGTGACTTGTCACCGCTCTTTGCGTTTGCGACGAGATGAAAGCGCCGACGAATCGGCGCACTCCAAATTGGCTGCGGGAGAAGGAGTCGAACCTTCATCTTCGAGTTCAAAGCCCGACATGCTGCCGGTTGCACCATCCCGCAAGGAAAGTTTCGAGTTTCGAGTCTTTGGTTTCGAGTTACGGAAACGATCACAACTCGAAACCCGAAACCCGAAACCCGAAACTTTTTATTGGTCGCGGTGGCAGGAATTGAACCGACATCGCTCGATTATCAATCGAGTGCTCTGCCGTTGAGCTACACCGCGTTTCCGAAATCTTTTGGTCCATTTTTGATCTGTGAATACCTCGGCAAGTTTCTTGACTTTGCGGAGGGAAGTTCTTAACCTCAGGCACCCTACAAGTCACCGAGTGACCATGCACCGGTCGTCACTCGCTGCGCATCGAGCCCGGTGCGTGCACCCTGAAACTTCCAGGCTTTCCGACCCTTGCGGAAGTGCAGCGACCCATCAAGGGTTGAGGAGGAAAAGATGGACTTCTTCCCAAGTGAACGTCCTTACAGCAGCCTTTCAGTCTTCGATCTTCTCGAAGCGCGCGATCAATTTCATGTGCACTTAATGCATAAGGCCAACGTCGTAGGGACGGCTATCGGACGTTATTTGATCAGGACCTCCGATCCTCAGCCGCAGAAAGTGACGAAGGATTCGGCTCCCCGAAAGAAGGTGGTGAAACCGCCGCGGACATTGGAAAATTCCGAGGTGCGAGACTATTCCTGGCCCTGCGTCCTTGTGTTTGTCACCGAGTGGGTCGATCGAGCAGAGTTCGGAGGCAAAGGCGATTTCTCACCGACGGATTTTGTGCCCGAGGTGATTTATCTCAGGGACAAGGTAATTCCGGTTTGCGTCGTCTGGGCGCCGCGAATAGAGACCGCGGGCCCACCGCTCGATCCACTGAAACTTAAGTATCCCAGTCTCGCACTGTCCGGTGGATATCCGGTTAACGCACGCGTGCAGCAGATCGATCGGGTCGCGTCGATCGGTTGTTTAGTAACTGATGGACACTCTGCTTACGCTTTGACTAACCGTCACGTAGCCGGCCGCCAGGGCGAAGTCTTATCTTCGATCCTTGGCGGACAAGCGTTGGAAATCGGCGTCAGTTCGGCGAAGCAATTGGGAAGACTGCCGTTTGAACAAGTCTATAAAGGCTGGCCCGGCGAAGACACCTACATCAACGCAGATGTCGGACTGATAGAGATCAATGACCTGCGCCAATGGAGTCCGGCTATCTATGGTGTCGGGCGGCTGGGGCCACTTCAGGATCTCGATGTCAATAACTTCACTACCAATCTGATTGGCTGCCCGGTGCGCGCGTATGGCTGTGCAAGCGGAAGATTGTTCGGTCGCATCGCGGCTTTCTTTTATCGTTATCGCAGCGTCGGCGGCTTTGAGTATGTCGCTGATTTCCTGATTGGGTCGCGAACTGAAGAGCCACTACTAACGCGGCCAGGCGACTCAGGCACTGTTTGGGTGGTCGAAACTGATGATCCCGAGAAGGATTTACGACCGCTGGCAATTCAGTGGGGTGGTACTGTGTTCGCGACCGGTGGAGAGAACCTTCCGTTTGCGCTGGCGACAAATCTCAGCACTGTCTGTCGCGAATTGGATGTCGAAATCGTTCGGTCCAATGGGCTGGCGTCATTCGAGTACTGGGAAGCTGTCGGTCATTACACCGTCGGGTCGTTTGCCTGCTCTCAGGTCCAGGACGCGAAACTCAAAGGGCTCATGATGGCCAACCAGGTGCGCGTCAGTTTTGCTCCCGACAAAATCAATACCAGCCTGAACAACATTACCGATGCCGGGTTCGTGCAACTTGCCGATGTCCCGGATAAGGTTTGGAAGAAATTTAAATCGGCCAGCACACCGTACGGAAGGCACGGACCCGAGAATCCAAATCATTACGCGGACATGGATTTTCCGGGAGTGGACGGCAAAACTTTACTTCAGCTGACCGCTACTCCGGCTGACCTGGAGGCCGAGAAGTGGCGCCAGTATTACAAAGCCATTCATTGGAATACCGTCTCGAAAAGGGGAATGCTCCCATTTCGGGTCTGGCAGATCTACAAGAAGATGGTCGATTACGCACATGATGCTGACGTTGCCAGGTATGTCGCTGCCGCCGGATGCCTGGCCCATTATGTCGGCGATGCGTGCCAGCCTTTGCATGGGTCGATTTATGACGATGGCGATCCGTTTCGCAAACCTGACGGTAGTCCTTCAGACGAGATGCTTGGTCATGGTCATGCTTTCGGCAATGGCGTGCACGGCGCTTACGAAGGCGACATGATCGACGCCGCCATCGACGACATTCTGACGGACTTACCGAACACGCTGGGCGCGGGTCACGGAATGCAACTGGTGCAGGGTGGCCGGGCGGCAGGATTTGCGGTCCTTGCTTTGATGAAGCGTACCCGCACAACCATTCCGCCGAAGGATATTGTCGACAAATATGTCCAGATCGTGGCGGATGGCAAAAAACACGAAGCGGCCGAACTGCTCTGGGATAAATTCCACCACGGCACGATCAAGGTGCTGGCCGATGGCTGTAAGACGCTGGCAATGCTTTGGGAGAGTGCCTGGGTCGAAGGCGGAGGTGGAAACGTCCCGCCGGAGAAGCTGAAGAAGATTACGACTACGAGGCTTCGGCAAATTTACGAGAAGCAGGAGTTCCTGCCGTCAGTTGCTCTCGGCCAGATTGATCAATTTCTGTAATCGACACGGGGTGAAACAGGGAAGCGAGTAAGTGCGCTTCAACCTGCGCGAAGTTTGCGTAAAGAATGTACAGCAGGCTGCCAGCCTGCTGAGGTTGTTGCCGGATTCTCAAGCTCTTTCGTGAACTCGACCACAGGCTGGCAGCCTGTGGTACGCGTTTTTTTTGCAAAGCACCTGCACTAAGTTTTTTGGTTGACCCGACGGGGCTCAAACCCGCACCTCACGGCTTAAAAGGCCGCCGCTCTGTCCCTCGAGCTCCGGGCCAGCGTTTGGAGGCGGTGACTTGTCACCGCTTTTCTTCAACGCGTGGAACAAAAGCGCTCACTCCAAAATGGCTGTGGCGGAAGGATTCGAACCCTCGATCGCCGGATTAACAATCCGGTGCCTTACCAACTTGGCTACGCCACAAAAAACAAGTTCACATTTATCGTTTGTCGTTTTGAAATGACCGATGGCGAATGACCAATGGCAAATGAAAAATGATCTGGCTCTATGCCCGCGCAAATTTTGGAGGCGATGAAGGGAGTCGAACCCTTATCGTCCGGTTTACAAGACCGACGCTCTATTATCCAGTTGAGCTACATCGCCGAAGTGGCACAGACTTCAGTCTGTGAGTTATCGAAGCAGGCGAACGCCTTAGTTGGATTCACAGACTGAAAGTCTGTGCCACTTAATTTGGTGGACTGGGAGGGATTCAAACCCTCACAAGAAGTTTGCAGGACTTCTATGCTCTCGGTTACATCACCAGCCCGGGACATTATTCATTTGTCATTGGACATTTTTCATTTTCCATTTGCGCAATGCTCGACGACGCTTGTGTGCCGGGCTTTGAAAAATGACCAATGGCAATTGACCAATGACAAATGGAAGATGATTTTGGCTGTGGGTGGAGTCGAACCACCAACCTCGCGCTTATGAGACGCTTGCTCTAATTCCTTTGAGCTACACAGCCACACAGTGTCAGAACCGCTTGCGGTAGCGGGCGGTTGACATCCAGGTTTGATTACTCACAAGCCCAACCAACCCCAGTTGGTACTGCCACGTTTTGTTTGGAAGCCCGCGGAGGAATTGAACCTCGTGCCTTTCCACCCGACGCTTACAGGTTCGGTTTAGAAGACCGATGCCGGGAACGCGGGCCATTTTGGAGACACGTATGTTGAATGTCAGGTTGGTAGTTTAGGATGAGGTTGCTGTAGCAGCCGCATCCAGGAGCAACGACGATGACGATTCAAGTTCAGGTGTCGAGATTTATCCCCCGCGATTACGACGTGTTTGCGGGGCTTGATGTCGATAAAAGGAGCATGTCGGTAGTTTTCGCCGACCACGACGGTACGCAGCGGGCTTTGCGCATGGCCCATAGCGCCACGCCGCTCCTTAACTATGTGCGGAAGCACTATGCCGGGCAGCGGGTGGCGTTTGCCTATGAAGCTGGCCCGACGGGCTTCGGTTTGCACGACGAGTTGGTGCGGCAGGCTTATACTTGCGTAGTGGCCGCACCCTCGAAAGTGCCGCGGGCACCCGGCGACCGCGTCAAGACCAATCGGCTCGACAGCCGTAAGCTGGCCGAGAGTTTGCGCGGCGGACAATTGCAGGGCATTCACGTTCCGGCTGGCATCTATCGCGACCTGCGGCACCTGGTGCAATTGCGCGACACGCACGTGCGGCAACTGATGGCCAGCAAGCTGCGCATTAAGTCGCTGCTGCTCTATGAAGGCATTCCGTTTCCTGACCCGCAGGAAAAGTGGACGGCGCGGGCTCTGCGCGAACTGCAAACGCTGCCGTGCTCGCAGACGGTGCGCTTCAAGCTCGATGATCTGCTCGAGACGCTGCACTTCCACTTTCAGGCAGCCGCGCGCGCGACCAAACAGATTCGTCAGCACTGCTGGCAGGATCCCGAGCTGCAGCAATCGATCGATTTGCTGCTCTCGTTGCCGGGCATCGGCTGGATTGTGGCTTCGCATTTGGTAGCTCGGCTGGGCGATCCCCAGCAGATAAAGAATGGCAAGCAGATCGCCGGCTTCCTCGGGATTGTCTCCAGCGAGCACTCGACTGGAGCGAAAGAGAATCGCGGTGAGATTACCCGCTCGGGCGACAGCCGCTTGCGCAGCAAACTGATTCAGAGCGCCTGGACCGCGATTCGTAAAGATCCTGAGCTGCGCGCTTTCTATCGACGTATCTATCAAAGACATCCGCAGAAGGTGGCGCCCCGCAAAGCCATTGTGGCGGTGGCCCGCAAACTGACGCAGCGGATTTATGTAGTTTTGAAAGAACAACGGCCGTACGTTGTGCGGCCAGACAGTTCCATAGCTCCTTTGACCGCAGAGGAGACCGTCGGCCCCAGGGACAGACTCGACGGCGCACAGAACGATCAGCCGTAAGTTGACTGGCAGATTCGTTTCTGGAGACAGAGATCCCAGGGCAGATGGTTTCGCCCTTGAACGGGCCGCATGCACGAGAGTGTGACGAGCCGCAGAGCCGTGCCACGAATAGCAGTCAGTCTCTCTTGAGGTCAAGGCAGTTAACACAATGTTTAGTCTCGCCGACTGGACATTCACATAGCAGTGCGCCGACTTGTCGGCGCTCTCTCTTTAATAAACACAAGCATCGAACAGCGGCGACAAGCCGCCGCACTCCAAAGTTGGTCGGGGCGTGAGGCCGACCACGCCTCTTCGAACTCCACGATCCCAGGCAGTCACCGTTCTGCCGGGATGAGTCACGCCCCGATAAAATCAGATAAATCAGATAAATCAGTTTCGAGTTGCGAGTTTCTCTAGTTTCGAGTACGCGAATTAACCCGAAACCCGAAACCCGAAACTCGAAACTAAATCTGGTGCCCAAGGAAGGACTCAAACCTTCAACCTCTGGTTTGTAGGACCAGCGCTCCATCAGTTGAGCTACTCAGGCGTCGGAACCGCCTGCGGTAGCGGGCGGTTAACTTTGATTTGAAGGATGATTGTCGGCGATCAACCACCCGCTACCGCAGGTGGTACTGACTCAATCCAGGCCTAACTCGAAACTCGAAACCAGAAACTAGAAACTAGAAACTAACTTTGGTGGTCGGAGTTGGAATCGAACCAACCTTTCGGGTTTTTCAGACCCGCGCTAATCCATCTCAGCTATCCGACCGGAAAGGTCTTAGGTCTTTGAATTTAGGTCTTTGTTCCTCAAAGCTACCGGTGTCCAAGACCAAAGTTCAAAGACCTAAGACCGTCTTTCACGGTGCACCTTCTCCATGACATCACGATCATCGTGCACGGCCATGAACAGGTACTTGCGCCACTCGGCCCGCGCTTCGGCATAGTGACAAAGCACGACGCGTTCAAGCTTCACGCGCAAAGCTGTCTGCGAAGTCAGCAGAGGCATGCGGGCTTCAGCCGGAGTGCGGTTGGCCTTGCGGTTGTTGCAGGCAATACACGCTGTGACAATGTTCACCGGCGAATTATCTCCGCCCCGCGAACGCGGCAGGATGTGATCGAGCGTCAGCTCAGCCGCGCTCTTCTTCTCGCCGCAGTACTGGCAGCGGAACTTGTCACGCATGTAAATTCGCAGGCGCTTCATGCCCGACTGTTCACGGCGGCGGCGAACGTTGATGTAAGTGCGCCGGCGAATTACCGACGGCACCGGGAATTCATCATGCGCCGAACGCAGCACGCGATCGCCGTCGAATTCTTCGACGAAAACCGTGTTCTTGAAGGTCATGATGATGGCGCGCGCGACACTGACGGTGCCGAGCGGTTCGTAAGTTTGATTGAGCAGCAGAACTCTGCCATTGAGTGCCATACCCGGCACCTCCTTTCTTTTTGGGTTAAGTGGCACAGACTTCAGTCTGTGATTTTTGGTAGACAACCAGCTGAGCAGGAATCACAGACTGAAGTCTGTGCCACAGGTTTGGAGCGCGTGGTGAGACTTGAACTCACGAATACCGGATTTGCAATCCGGCGCCTTGGCCGCTTGGCGACACGCGCTAATTGTCCGACAAGCTTTCAGCTTGTCGATGTCTGGTTGGAATAAGGTCCGTCGCCGAGTGGGGCGACAAACTGAAGTTGGCGTACATTTTGGAACGGAAGGAGAGATTCGAACTCTCGAATCGAGTTTGGAAGACTCGCATGTTTCCAGCTACATCACTCCCGCGCTTTTGGAGTGCGCCGGCTTGTCGGCGCTTTGGATATGGGGTGAGGATCAAATTCGACTTGCAGAAAACGATCCAAAGCGGCGACAAGTCGCCGCACTCCAAACTTTGGTTGGTGGGGTGAGATTTCGAAATGCGCAGGTTGGACAACCTGCGCTACACGTTTGGAACTCCTGACAGGACTCGAACCTGCAACCTCGACGTTCGAAGCGTCGCGCTCATCCAGTTGAGCTACAGGAGCCAAGAAAAAGTTTCGGGTTGCGAGTTTCGAGTTTCTAGTTGGATAGGGAACCAAACTCGAAACTCGAAACCAGCAACTCGAAACCTGTATGTACTTGGTCGGGGAGGACAGAATTGAACTGTCGCCACGAGTTCCCAGGACTCGGATGCTAGCGTTACACCACACCCCGGATCTAGTTTCGAGTTTCGAGTTCCGGGTTTTCGAGTTGAACGACCAACTAACTCGAAACCAGAAACTCGAAACTTCCTTACCCCTTAACACAGACCACTTGCTTAATCTCAGCGACGATTTCGACCAGGTCTTCCTGGTTCTTCATCACCGCTTCGATCGATTTATAGGCGCCGGGAATTTCATCCAGCACGCCCTGGTCTTTACGACACTCAACGCCGGCGGTCTGCTTCGCGAGATCTTCACGAGTGAATTTCCGCTTCGCAGCACCGCGTGACATCTTGCGACCTGCACCGTGAGAGCAGGAGCTGAAACTCTCAGGCGTGCCGCGTCCTTTAACGATGAACGACTTCGCGCCCATCGATCCGGGAATGATGCCGTAGGCGTCTTTGTCGGCATTGATTGCGCCCTTGCGGGTGACGAAAACTTTTTCGCCATAGTGCTCTTCGAGCGCAACGTAGTTGTGATGACAGTTGACCTGAACCTCAGGCTTGAAGGGTTCGCGATGATTGAACATCTTGTTGAAGACCTTCAACAGTCGCGTCATCATGATCTCGCGGTTCTTCATCGCGTAGGTTTGCGCCCACTTCAGGTCTTTCCAGTCAGCCGCAAACTCTGGCGTCCCCTGAATGAAGTAAGCCAGATCAGGCGCCGGAAGTTCCGAGAGCTTCCACAGAGACTTCGCTGTCGAGATGTGACGCTCAGCCAACTCTTTGCCGATGTTGCGCGAACCTGAGTGCAGCATCAACCAGACGAAGTTTTCCGTATCAAGACAAACTTCGATGAAATGGTTGCCGCCACCCAGCGTGCCCAGTTGCGTCATCGCTTTCGCTTTGCGATCAAGTACGCCCTGGTGCAGTTCGCGGAATTCCTTCCAGCCTTCCCAGTACGAAGATTCATCAACTGATTCTTTGTACGCGTTAAAGCCGACAGGAATTGCTGCTTCGATCGCCAGACGCAGGTCCTTCAACTTGCCATCAAGAATGCCGCTCTTGAATGGAGTCTTGACCGCCATCATGCCGCAGCCGATATCTACGCCGACTGTGGCGGGAATGACTGCTTCTTTGGTTGCTATTACCGAACCAACCATGCTGCCCTTACCAAGGTGCGCGTCAGGCATCAGCGCGACGTGCCGGAACAGACAGGGCAGGCGCGAAACGTTTCGCAGCATCGATTGTTCTTCAATGCTGAATTCATGATTGGCCCACGAGAGAATTTCGCTGTGGGCGCCACCGATTGGCAGCTTTTCGTAAGGCATTTCGGTTTCTCCTTTCTAAAGAATCGAGGTCGGAACCGCCTGCGGTAGCGGGCGGTTGACCCATAGTTTAGTGAATTTCAGCGGCAACCACCCGCTACCGCAGCTGGTACTGACAAAAATTTGGTGCGCCAGGTGAGACTCGAACTCACAATCCCCTGCTTAAGAAGCAGGTGCCTTGAGCCAATTTAGCTACTGACGCGTGAAAGTGTCAGAAGCCCGTGCGTAAGCAAGGGCCGCGCTTATCAATCGAACCCTCCCTGACGGTCGGGCTTCTGACACAGGTTGGCGGAACTGAACGGACTCGAACCGTCATCGGCCTGATCGACAATCAGGTGCCTCACCTCTCGGCCACAGTTCCGGCTAAAGCCTGTTTCGAGTTTGTTAGTTTCGAGTCTCGAGTTTAGGAATAAGCACAACTCGAAACTCGAAACCAGTAACTCGAAACTGGTTCTATTTGTTGGGTGGGTCGAAGGGAATTGAACCCTCAACGGTCGCAGTCACAGTGCGATGCTCTGCCAGTTGAGCTACGACCCACGCAGAAAGGGCGACAAGGAATCGAGCGTGATACGCACATGTAGTCACGTTCAGCATTCGCCTGGATGTTTGGCAGGGATGACGAGACTCGAACTCGCAATTCAGCTGATTGAAAATCAGCCCGCTTTCCATTTCGCGTTCATCCCCATAGGTGTTTTGGTGCGCGTGGAGAGATTTGAACTCATCACTAAGCTGATCTTAAGTCAGCCGCCTCTTCCAATTGGGCTACACGCGCTGAAGAAATTCGAATTTTGAAATGCGGAATTTCGAATTGAAGCTGCCAACAATTCGCAATCCGAAATTCGCAATCCGCAATTTGTTTTGGTACCGGCGGAGGGATTCGAACCCACACTGTCTAGTTTCTAAGACTAGCGCCTCCTCCCGTTTGGGCTACGCCGGTAGATGAATTTCGAATTGCGGATTTCGAAATGCGAATTCTGTTCGGACTCTCAATTCGCAATTCGAAATTTGATTTGGTGGACCTGGCACGATTTGAACGTGCGACCTCGACCTTCGCAGAGTCGCGCTCTCGATCCGCTGAGCTACAGGTCCATTGTCCGACAAGCTTTAGCTGGTCGTTTTATCGAGAGCAACGACAAACTGAAGGAACCTCTGATTAAGTGGCGACGCTCGCCAATGCATTCTTGCAGTCCCGTAGGGGACGAAATACTTATAGCAGAGTGAGTGGACTGGAACCCCAAAGCTCCTTTAGGAGCGACATAGACATTTCGCCCATAAATGGGCTGGAATTCACAGGTCGCGTGGTTCTATAAATATTTCGTCCCTACGGGCCTCGCGGAAACGGAAACGAAGCCACGCAAGGTCTGACGCCAGCTTGGGTCACTTGATCAGAGCTTCCTGAAGTTTGTCGGACAGGTTGGCGGAGGCGACAGGAGTTGAACCTGCACACGCAGCGCGCGGCGATTTAGCAAACCGCTGCCATACCATTAGGCGACGCCTCCGTATGTTCGATGAGCTTTGGCTTGTGGTTTGTCTCGACGAGAGTGTTATCGCTTAGAGTTAGCGACAAACTGAAGTTTGTCGGACATGTTGTCGGACATGAAATGGCGGAAGGCTAGGGAGTCGAACCCTACACGGACTAAGCCGCCACAGTTTTCAAGACTGCTTGACTCACTCTACTGTCGGGCCTTCCAGGTATTGGCAGGGACGCTCAGATTTGAACTGAGAACTTCGATTCTGGAGACCGACGGTTTGCCGGTTAGCCTACATCCCTGAAGAAACTTTGGTGCATGCGGTAGGACTCGCACCTCCGTAGTCCGAACGGACGCTCGATCTCGAAGGAGATGTGCTTTTGCTGCTCAGCCACACATGCGGATTGAATTCAGATCTCAAATTCCAAATTCCAGATCTCAAATCTCAGATCTCAAATTTGAGATTTCAGGTTCCAGATCCATTCATGCTAAAAAATAGATGAAGGCAGAGAGAACACTGCTCCGAACACACTTCGAGGCACACTTCTCCTGAGGATGGCGATCTCGCGGACTCTCGCAAAGGACCGAGTTCGTCATCCGTTTAGAAGGCTCCCTGCCTTCATCTCTCACATATCAGTGGCACAGACTTCAGTCTGTGATTGTGCCATACGCATCCTGCCGTAATTCATGCAGCCAAGAACGATCACAGACTAAAAGTCTGTGCCACGTTGCAAAAGGTATTTCGATTGTCAAAAAACTAAAAGAGCGGGCTTTAAGCCTCCCAGGGAAGCTGCCCGCTCCTACAATTCTCGCGAATTTTGCTTTGAGATTTGGGAGCGGGAGTCCGCTCCCGCGAATTATTGCCTGATTTGACGGCTATCTATGGACGTCCGTCCTTCGAGTCTGCCGCCAAAATTACTGGTCGCTGATAAGCTCAGACCAATCGAACAGACGACCGAATACATGGCGGCGCGTGGCTGCCATTTCGTCGGATGTTCGTTGTGTTTCCTGCTCATCAACATTGAATCTACTTCCTCATAGCGCGCGATCAGTGTTACGCGCGAATCGTCTTGTATAAAGTATCGAACGCGATCCTGTCAAGAACTTTCTCGAAAAATTTTCTTCAAGGCGCTCGCGTAACTTCGATTGCCCGGTGGCTGAAATGAGTTGCCCTCGGTCGACAGAAAAAATTAACGAACAAGTTTCGTGCTGCAAAAAGCTCTTGCCGGGGCGCGTTACTTTTTTGTGAGAGCGTGGTAATTTTTTAGACGCACATCCCCTCAAAAATTCCCCCCGATCATAATTTCCTGAAGCGATCGTTTGCGATCGTTTTGGAAAGGACGGAAGTATGTTGGTCAATCGCAAATTGCTGCTGCACGCTCTGCTTTTCATTCTGGCCGTGTTTGCGACCAGGCTGGCTGTCACGACGCGTGGGCCGGTTGAAAACGAAACAACAAAACCAACTATCGCCGACGGTTTGGCAGCCTGGCAGGATGTCTATTCAGTTCTAATTTCGCCCCGGTGCATCAACTGTCACACGGCGACCAGCTATCCGCAGCAGGGCGATGACCGGCACCGGCACTTTGCGAATGTGATCCGCGGTCGAGGCGGCCGAGGCGTGCCTGGATTGGTTTGCATGAGCTGTCATCAGGACTCGAACGCTGACAGCACCGGCGTTCCGGGGGGGCCAGGCTGGCATCTGGCGCCGCTGTCGATGAGGTGGCAGGACACAAATGATCATCCGTTGTCGAGTGCTGATGTTTGTCGCGCGGTCACGGACCGATCAAAAAACGAGAATATGGACGCACGCGCACTGCTGAAGCATCACGAGGAAGCGGCGCTGGTGCTTTGGGCATGGAATCCCGGACGCCGACCCGATGGCACGATGCGAACCACGCCGCCTTTGGCACACGCGCAATTTGTCGCAGCCACTCGTACCTGGGTCGAAGCCGGCACGCCTTGCCCGCCGCCAAAATAGGAGAGATCAGTCATGGCAACGTATCAACTTACTATTAACGATCAGCGTAAGCAGGTGAATGTCGATCCTTCGACGCCGTTGCTTTGGGTTCTGCGCGACGATCTGAAAATGACCGGCACCAAGTACGGTTGCGGCATCAGTGCGTGCGGCGCTTGCACAGTGCACCTTAATGGAGTTGCTACCCGTTCATGTGTGGTGCCGGTGTCGCTGGTGGGAGATCGCGCGATCGTAACGATTGAAGGCATCGACAAAGATCCAATCGGCAAAGTGGTGCAGAACTCCTGGGTTGAAAAAGACGTGGTCCAGTGCGGCTACTGTCAAAGCGGACAAATCATGAGTGCGGTGGCGCTGCTCAAGGCGATACCCAAACCGAGCGACGAGAATATTGAAGAGTCAATGGGCGGAAATCTTTGCCGGTGCGCGACTTACGTCCGTATTCGCGAAGCCATCCGGAACGCTTCGCAGAAACTAAAGTAGAGGAGGCGAGTCATGAGAGCAGCGCTGAAACTTCAAAACGATTTGCATCTGAACCGGCGAAGCTTCCTGCGGGTTTCCTCCGCGGCGGCCGGCGGTTTGTTGGTTTCGCTCTACTTTGATCTGCCTTCGATCGCCGCGCAGCAGAATCAACCGCCGGCAAAAGTCTATCCACCGGATGCATTTGTTCACGTCAGACCGGACGGCAAGATCATGATCACGGTTAATCGTCTCGAGTTTGGTCAGGGAGTGCACACGGCTTTGCCCATGGTGCTGGCCGATGAGATGGACGCGGACTGGTCGCAGGTCATCGCCGAACTCGCGCCGGCCGCGGAAGTCTACAAGGATCCGGTTTTTGGAATTCAGATGGTCGGCGGTTCAGGTTCAATCGCTCATTCGTTCCAGCAGTATCGCGAATTGGGTGCGAAGGTGCGGGCGATGCTTGTTGCCGCTGCGGCCGATCGTTGGCGAGTGACGCCGGACAAGTGCCGCACCGAAGCCAGCGTGGTTCATGGACCAAACAACCAGACCGCAAAATACGCGGAGCTGGCAATCGATGCAGCGCGCAAACCAGTGCCGGAGAAAGTGGCTCTTAAGAACCCGTCTGAGTTTCGAATCATCGGCAAGCCGGTCGCTCGCATTGACAGCCGGGCAAAGTGTGATGGCTCGCAAAAATTTGGTCTGGATCTTGATCTTCCGGGAATGAAGATCGCCGTCGTGGCGCATCCGCCGGTGTTTGGCGGAAAGGTGAAGAGCGTCGATGATGCTGAGGCGCGCAAGCTTGAGGGCGTGCGCGACGTGTTCGAAATTCCTTTGGTGAAGGGCAGCGGCGTCGCCGTCGTGGCGGATAAGTTTTGGCCGGCAAAGCAGGCGCGCGATCTTCTGAAGATTGATTGGGACCTCTCCGGAATTGAGCATCCGGACAGCGCGCAGCTTTGGACCAGGTATCGCGAGTTAGCGCGGACACGCGGTAACGTCGCGATCACCCGCGGCGATGAAAAGTTGATAGATCAAATCGACGCCGCGAATCGAATCGTTGCCGAATTTGAATTTCCTTACCTGGCCCACGCGCCGATGGAGCCGCTGAACACCACGGTTCGTTTCGATGGTGACAAGGCAGAGGCCTGGGTTCCTTCTCAATTTCAAACGATGGACCAGATGGCTATCGGACAAGTCCTGGGCCTAAAACCTGAGCAAGTTACTTTTCACACTGAGTTTGCCGGCGGCGGTTTTGGCCGTCGCGCAGTCATCGATTCACATGTGCAACGCGAAGCGGCGGTGATTGCGAAACGTCTGCGCGGCACGCCGGTGAAACTTATCTGGACGCGCGAAGACGACGTGCGCGGCGGTTACTATCGGCCGATGCACGCGCATCGAGTCGAAGTCGGGATTGGTGCAGACGGAATGCCGGCCGCCTGGCGGCATGTCGTTGTCGGACAGTCGCTGGTGGCCGGCACGCCGTTCGAAAGCATGATGATTAAGAACGGAGTCGATGAAACTGCGGTCGAAGGAACGTCCGACACCAGTTACACGATCCCGAACTTTCATGTTTCCGCACATCATCCCGTCGTGAATGTCCCCGTGCTTTGGTGGCGTTCAGTTGGCCACACGCACAATGCCTTCGTCATGGAAACATTGATCGACGAGTTGGCCATGCGCGCCAAAATGGGCCCCATCGCATACCGGCGCAAGCTGCTGAAACCTGAAGCGAAGAAATTGCGCGCCGTGCTGGATTTGCTAGATGAAAAGCTCGTTATCTGGCAAAGAAAGTTCCCTCCTCCGGGACACGCCCTCGGAATTGCTTGTCATGAATCCTTCGAAACTGCTGTGGCCTGCGCGGTTGAAGTTTCAATCGAGAATAAACGCCCACGAATTCATAGTGCGACGTTGGCGGTTCATTGCGGCATGGCAGTTAATCCCTTGACGATCGAAAGCCAGTTTCAAGGCGGAGTGGGATTCGGGCTGACCCAGTTGGTTGGACAGGGTGCGATCACGCTGAAGGATGGTCGCGTGGAACAAAGAAATTTTGATGGATACACGCCGCCCTACATCGCCGATGTTCCGGTTAACGTCGAGGTGCACATTGTGCCGAGCACCGACGCGCCAACAGGTTGTGGCGAGCCGCCGGTTCCGGTCATCTCACCCGCGGTAGCCAATGCGTTGACGAAGCTGACCGGAAAACGTTATCGCACGCTTCCGCTTGTGAATGTTTAGTTCAGACGCGCCGTGGGCTACAGAGACTTTGCTGCAAAAGTACCAGCTCGCGGCTTGCCGCTCACCAGTGCGGAAAGGCTTGCCTTTCCGAGAGCTGAAGAAAATTCTTGAGGCTGTGCCTCGCGTCCGCCGAGGCTGAGCCTCTTCAATATTTAGGGCTGCGGCGGTCAGGCAAGCCTTACCGCACTGCGGCGCGGCAAGCCGCAATCGGCAGCTGTTACTATGTGCTCCGATCTTGCTCCCGCCCCTTTTGCAGCAAAGCCGGCTACAGAAACTTTCCCCGCGCCGCAGCTGGTTAGTGCCTGCCGTTTCTGTTTGCCGGGTCTCGCAAACTTTTCTTACGCACAATCTCAACCGAGCAATGCGCGCGTGTAGCCACCGCGCCGGCGACGCTGCCGAGCAGAAATCTCTCGAGTCGATTCGTTAAGCCCGTTGCGCCCAGGAAGATGCAGTCAGCTCGCCACTCTTCGGCAAACTTCACCAGTTCGTGTTTTGGATCGCCAATCCGTATCACAGCATCTGCGCGCAGACCTTTTGCCCGAAGTCTTTGTGCCGCGTCTTCAGCCAGCCTGCGCGAATGCTCGCTCTCCTCGGCGTTGGACTCTGCGATCGAATGTCTGACCGGCGGAATAAATTCGCCAACGACCGTCGGCTCGAGTGGTTGATCGACGACGACGACACGCACCTCACTTTTCTCAGGCCAGTGGCGCGCGACGATCTGGTCTACTGCCGCATCCGCATTCTCGGAACCATCAAGCCCGACGATCAGCCTCACCGGGAAATCAGGTTCATCGATCTTTCCGCGCGCGACCCGAACTGAGCAGCGAGCTTCGTTGAGCAACCATTGCGAAATGCTGCCGAGAAAGAATCGGCCCAGCGCCGTGCGGCCATGCGACCCCACCACGATCAGATCGGCGTCCCATTCTTTGGCTTTAGAAAAAATCTCCCAGTTCGGCGAGCCCCAAACCGCTTCATGCTCAACGGTCCAATCTGGGAAGTTTGCCTGGAAGCGCGCGGCGGCTTGCGCTGCCAGCTCGCCAGCCTTGTTAACCGCTATTGAGCCCTCCATGTATTTCCGCTCAAGACCGACGGGCCCTTTCGCGGTGACGGCCATCTCGACAATTTCAACAGCCGAAGGAGGCGGTGGCGGCAACCAAACCTCGGCGACGCTGATGACTATGGCTGCACCTTTCGCGGGCAGACCAGCATGAGTCAGATCGTCGAGCGCGGCCTCAGCGCACCGGGATCCATCATAGGCAATTAATAATTTCACGACGCTTTCCACCTCCTCATGAGATCTGAATTCAGGGCAAGCTTCATACCGATTGAGAAGACCGCAAAGAACTCAACTCCTTCGGTTCAAATAGTCCTGACCTCTGAGCAAAATTCCGCAGCACCGGCCCAAAACTCCGCACGACGTTTTCATTTCAGACCTCAAAACGGCACCCCAACGTTCTTTGCAGATGGCACGGATCGTGCCCGTTTGTCAGCCGAGTTATGAGGAGGAAACACGCAGATGGAACGTATGCGCGCAACGGTCTTTCACGGTAAAGACCAGATTCGAGTTGAAGAAGTCGAGCGGCCCCGAGCAGGCGCGGGCGAAGCAGTCATTCGCGTGACGCTCACGACAATTTGCGGAACGGATTTGCACATCGTGCGCGGCGAGTATCCGGTTCGCGAAGGTTTGATTATCGGGCACGAGCCGGTTGGCGTGATCGAAGAGCTGGGCCCCGGCGTGACCGGTTATCAGATTGGCGATCGCGTATTGGTTGGCGCCATCACGCCGTGCGGTCAATGTCGAGCGTGTCTCTCCGGACACCTTTCGCAATGTGGACACGGCGAAGGTTACGAAGCGTTGGGCGGATGGCGCTTCGGCAATACGATTAACGGCGCGCAAGCCGAATATTTGCTGGTGCCGAATGCGCAGGCGAACCTGGCAAAGATTCCGGCTGAGCTCACCGACGAGCAGGTTGTGTTGCTGGCCGACATTGCTTCTACCGGATTCAGCGGCGCGGAATCAGGAGAGATCAAGATCGGTGACAGTGTGGTTGTCTTTGCGCAGGGACCGATCGGTTTGTGCGCTACTGCCGGCGCAAAATTGATGGGAGCCGCGCTGGTCATCGGCGTCGATGGAGACGAAAACCGCCTCTCGATGGCAAAGAAGATGGGAGCGGATGTCGTACTCGACTATCGCGAGTGTGACGTTGTCGCTGAAGTCAAAAAACTTACCGGTGGCGGGGCCGATGTGACGATTGAAGCGCTGGGAACGCAGGCAACTTTCGAAGCTGCTTTACGTAGTCTGCGCCCCGGCGGCACACTCTCGAGTCTCGGTGTTTATTCCGGAAAACTACAGGTTCCTTATGACGCTTTCGCCGCAGGCCTTGGCGATCATCGTATCGTGACGACCCTGTGTCCCGGCGGCAAGGAACGTATGCGACGCTTAATGGAGATCGTTCGCCGAGGTCGCGTAGATCTGACGCCGCTCTTAACTCATACCTTCTCGCTTGATGAGATCACTGAAGGGTATAAACTGTTCGGTGAACGGCTCGATGGCGTGCTCAAGGTGGCGATCAAACCTTAAAGCGAAAAAGTGAATGCTGGCTTCAACCGAGGAACTACTTAAATCGGGGCTCTCGCAATCAGAAGCTGAAGCACGCCTGCGCCAGAATGGTCCCAACGCAATTCCCGAAGCGCCACCCATTTCTGTGTGGCGCCGTCTGCTTGAACAATTTCGTAGTCCGCTGATTTACATTCTGCTCTTCGCCCTGACCATCGATCTGATCATTTGGTACATCGCGGGACATGCAACCTGGCCGGTTGAATCGTTCGCGATCGGTCTAATCCTGCTTTTGAACGCGGGACTCGGCGTTTATCAGGAACGCAAAGCGGAAGCTGCACTGGCCCACTTGAAAGCACTCGCCGAGTCGTCGGTTTGGGTCGTACGAGATGCGCAGGTAGTGCGGCTGCCTTCAACCCAACTTGTCCCCGGCGATCTGGTGCGGGTCGAAGCGGGCGAGCGTGTTCCGGCCGACGGAAGTTTGATTGACGCCCACGGCATCATGGTCGACGAGTCGATCGTGACGGGCGAATCCCTGCCGGTTGAAAAAGAGTCAGGCGATGAAGTCCTGAGCGCCACGCTTTTGACTCGCGGCAAGGGTTACCTGGAAGTGCGCCGCACTGGCGCCAACAGCACCGCCGGCAATCTCGCGGTGATGATTGGCGCCATCGAAGCAGAGAAAACGCCGCTGGAAAAACGACTCGCCGTTTTCGGTGCGCAGATTGCGCGCTGGATCCTTTTGCTCACCGCGATAATCGTCGGTGGCGGAATCTTTGTAGAAGGCTTTGCCAGAATCGGTCACGTTTTTCTTTTTGCGGTCGCGCTCGCAGTCGCCGTCGTTCCCGAAGGTTTGCCGGCCGTGCTGACACTGACGCTCGCACTCGGCGTTGAGCGAATGGCGAAAAAGAAAGCTGTAGTCCGCAAGTTAAGCGCCGTCGAAGCACTCGGTTCGATCACAGTGATTGCGACGGACAAAACCGGCACACTTACCGAGAATCAGATGCACGTCAAGGATCTTGACAGCATCGACAACGAACGTGCCTTGCGCGCGATGACTTTGGCGAATGACGCTGAGCATGGAATCGGCGCGGGTGACCCGCTCGAATTAGCGCTCCTGAATTACGTTGACGGCCAGGGTCTCTCAATTGCGGATCTGGTCCGCGCTAATCCGCGGCTGGGGCTGTTGGCGTTCGACAGCTCTCACAAATTCATGCGCGTCACAGTGGATGAGGAAGGTCAACCGGTCAGTTATCTGAAAGGCGCGCCGGAAGTCCTGTTGGAGCGAAGTAATTTTTCAGAAGCTGAGCTTCGTAGATGGAAAGAAAAAGCTGAGGGCTATGCGATCGAAGGCTTTCGCGTGTTGGCCCTTGCCTGGCGGCGTGGCGAAGGTGAAGACGAGCTGACGTTTTTAGGTTTAGCGTTGCTTTGGGACCCGCCCAGGGCGGAAGTTCCGGAAGCGATCAGGCAGGCGCGCGACGCAGGCATTCGCGTCGTCATGGTTACCGGTGATCATCCCGCGACGGCCCTGTCGGTTGCGAATGAAGTCGGCATTCTTGCCGGTCGCGTCATGACCGGTGTGGATCTTGAAACGCTTTCACCCGCGGAGATTGGTCACGCCGTGAAGGAAACGAATGTGTTTGCGCGGGTGGCTCCGCAGGACAAGCTGCGTCTGGTTGAAGCTTTGAAAGCCAACGGCGAAATTGTGGCGGTTACCGGCGACGGCGTGAACGATGCACCGGCCTTGAAAAGATCGGACGTGGGCGTGGCGATGGGCCAGCGTGGCAGCGATGTCTCGCGCGAAGTTGCCGATCTGGTTTTGCTTGACGACAACTTCGCCACGATTGTGGCCGCTATCAAAGAAGGCCGGAACATCTACGAGAATATTCAGAAGTTCATTCGGTTTCTTTTCTGCGCAAATTTCGCGCTTACTTTGATCGTCGTCCTCGGAGCAGTTGGATCGCTGGTTCTGGATTTGCGCGCCGCCAGTGGCGGTTTGCTGCTGCCGCTGACAGCCATGCAGTTGCTCTGGATCAATGTAATTACGAACGGCCCTCCGGCCCTGGCCCTGGGGTTGGATCAGAATCAGGATCTGATGCGGCAATCTCCGCGTGATCCTCGCTCGCCGATACTCGACCCGGTGTCGCTCCGCTTCATAATTATCGCCGGCGCGATTTCGGGTTTGATCGGATTGCTGATACTGATGGTGCTTCCGCGAAATGGCTTTGGCATTGAAGCGTCGCGCACCCTGCTGTTTCTTTACGCCTCAATTAGTCAGCTGCTGTTGGCGTATTCATCTCGGCGCATCATCACCGTACCGCGCTTGAACGTGGCGCTGCACCTGACGGTGCTTTTATGTTTGAGCGTGCAACTACTGACGGTGTTTGTGCCGGGCCTGCGCGCGTTGCTGGGATTGGAAAAGTTGAATCTGGTTGCCCTCAGTTGGGCCGCGGGTGCGGTTGCGATAAGTTGCGGAGCGGCTGAGATTTACAGCCGCATAAGTCTCTGGTCAGCTAAGGGAACAGGCGAGTTTCCGCTGATGAACAATTTGCCGTGGCTGAAGCGTGCCCTGATTGGAGTCGTCGGTTTTACTGTAGTCTTGATTGGCGTCGCGTTGTTAGTGTTGCCAGGCCCGGGATTGGTTACCATCGCGCTCGGACTAGCGATCCTCGCAACCGAATTTGTTTGGGCGCGCTCTTTGTTGAGAAAAGCGCGGGAAGCTATTGCCCGAAACAATCCGCTCAAAGGGGCTCGCCGATCCTAGAATAGGTGGCCTGAATTCTCTTCGTCTCTTCTTTGCGAAGCGAAGCACGCCGGCGGCGTGCGTACCGGTTAATTCAAACTCGCGGCGCTCTCGATCATGCCGCGCAAACTGATTTGACCGGTGTAATTCCCAAACAACATGCGGCCGGGGATGATGCACCAGCTATCGGTTGCCTTCTGCCAAACGTTTGGTAAGTCGATTGAATATTGCGGCAGTGCTGCCGGCCAGCGATGAATGATTGTCTGACAGGGTTCGCGAATTCCCAGCAGGGCCGACAACTCGAGTTTAATGGCCTGCTGTATTTCAGCGTCCGGGGCATCGAGCCATTCAGGGTGAGCGGTACCGCCCAGCATCACGGTGAACGATGCGAATCGCGAGTCGTCTGTGACGCGATAGTCGAAAGAACTCGAGTTGAAAAGAATTCCGAGCGATTTGGTTTCTTCTCGTGCCGGCATCAAAACGCCGGTGCCGTGAATCGGCTGAGTGAATGAACTGCGATCGACGAAGGTTGTAACTGAAACCAGCGGAGTGTAGCGGACCTTGAGAAGCCGCTCGGCAAGTTGCGGCACACGCGATCGCAACAGTTGTCCTGCGACATAAGCAGGTGTAGCCAAAATGATGTTGGCCGCATCGGGCAGTTCGTTAATCCTCTCACCCCGGCGAAAACGTAATCCCAGTCGCTGACTGAGACGTTCCTCGAGACGACCCACTAAGTCACCCATGCCGGCCCGCGGTGCAGCCCGGCCTTTTTTAGATTTCTTCGCAGAGCGATGAAGCCGTTTGCGGAACATCGTGCCCAGAAGAGTCTGGCCTTCGGGCAATTTAAGAAAAGGAAACGCTGTGCTGACGCCGAGTTCGTTTGGCTGCACACCGTAGATGCCTCTTACAAACGGAGTCAGTAGGTAATCGGCGGCCGAGTTACCCAGATGTATCCTGGCCCATGAATCCAGGTCCTGGTGTTCGTTTGTTTCCCGCCTGAGGGCCGCATGGCTCAGCATGTCGAGGGCTTCCGAAAGATTCAGCGGGAACCGCAAAGCTTTCCGTTGCGCACAACGAACTTGGCCCGCGACTCTCTGCGTGGTGTGATGAGCTCTACACCGAGATCGCGACAAAGCTCGCGCACCGTGTCGGTGGCTATCAAAGAGTGAGCGGCGCTTTCGGCGATGCCATGGTTGGTTGGTGTCGTGGCAATCAATCCACCGGCGCGCGCCTTTTCTTCGAGCAGGGTAACGCGGTAACCGCGCGCGTCGAGCGCATACGCGGCCAGCATTCCGGCGATGCCGGCGCCGACGATGGTCACTTCGCGATATCTTTGATCCAGACTTCCGAGCAAATTGACCTCAGTCCCTGACAGATTTGGCCCACAATGACGCAAGGACCACGACAGGTTTGAGTGCGTGAGGAGCAATGGTTATGCCAACGCAAGAGCGGAAGTTCTCAACCTCGACCCGCAAACTATTGGGGAATATGCCGATTAGTTGCGCAGAATTTCGCACGCTCTCGCATTGTCAACACTCGAACTTAACGGATTTACTTTGCGGCTATTAACGGCCTGCGGTTTGCTCTCTCATCGCAGTGAAATTGAAAATGAATTTCAATTTTGTTAAAAAGGGTGAGGGGGGAGAGAAATAGATGACGCTGGACATGGTCCCAAAGAACGTGATGGCGCGCGTGGCCTCGGTGGCTTCGACGGACGCCCATAGTTTGCGGTTGATGGAGATGGGTGTGGTGCCGGGTGCAACGGTAAGAGTGGTCAAAGCAGCGCCACTCGGCGATCCAATTCACGTCTGCGTGCGCGACTATCACCTCGCCTTGCGTCGGGCCGAAGCGAAGTCAATAACCGTAACTCTGCACGAATCCCCCGACGTTGATTAACTCTTCCAGAACCTTTGGTACGCACGCCTCCGGCGTGCTCTAAGTACGGAGACAGCACGCCGGTGGCGTGCGTACCGAACGATGAGCGCGATTGTCAAAACGCTGAATCACTGTCCTCCCGATCCGATCAAATTCGACGGGTTGCACTCGCTAACCATAGCTTTGGCCGGAAATCCGAACGCGGGCAAAACCAGTCTCTTCAATTCGCTCACCGGTCTCAGACAAAAAGTCGCGAATTATCCGGGCGTAACGGTTGAGAGCAAGTCCGGGCTGTGGCCCCTTTCACCGCAGCTGTCGCCGGCTCGAGTAATCGATCTGCCGGGTCTCTATAGTTTGGATGCGACGTCGCTGGACGAAGAAATCGCGCGCGACATTCTGTTAGGACGCGCGACCAACATCGCGAGTCCCGATGTCATCGTGGTTGCGGTCGATGCAACCAATCTGGTTCGCAATCTTTATCTGGCTTCTCAACTCATTGATACGGGGCAGCGTGTGGTGATCGCGCTGACGATGTTTGATCGCGTCGAACGCAGCCAGTTAAAGATTGACGCAAAGAAACTGAGCGAGGCGTTGGGTGTGGCGGTGGTGCCGGTAGTGGCCAAGCGCCGGCGCGGTTTGGAAGAGCTGTCGAAAGCCGTTCTGGCCGCGATGAATCAACCCGTTGCGGCGATCAAGTCGGTTGAGTTGAGTAAAGAATCCGATCAGGCGAGCCGTCATTCCAAGCTAATCAAGCGTTACGCATTCATTGAGCGAATTGTTTCTGACGCGGCCGAGGCCAGCGACGGACGTCCGAATCTTAGCGAAAAAATCGATCGGGTGGTTACACACAGAATATTCGGCCCGTTAATTCTGTTGCTGGTGATGCTTCTGGTTTTTCAGACAATCTTTTCGTGGGCGAGCCTGCCGATGAATTTGATTGATCAAGTTTTCAGCGCGCTGGCTGATGGCGTGCGGACGCATTTGCCGCCCGGCATTCTTACGGATCTTCTCACCGATGGAGTCATCGCGGGAGTGGGAGGCGTCCTGGCTTTCCTGCCCCAAATCCTGATGCTGTTTTTCTTTATTTCAGTTCTGGAAGACAGCGGTTACATGGCCCGAGCTGCGTTTCTGACGGATCGCATAATGCGCGCGGTCGGCTTGCATGGTAAGGCTTTTGTTCCGTTGCTGAGCAGCTTTGCCTGTGCAGTGCCGGGCATCATGGCCACGCGGACCATTGAAAATCCCAAGGATCGAATTGCGACGATCATGATCGCGCCGTTCATGAGTTGCTCGGCGCGCTTACCGGTTTACACGTTGATGATTGCCGCGTTCTTTTCCGGTCAAAAAGTTTTAGGAGTGATTTCGGTTGGCGCGCTGATCATTCTGGGCATGTACCTTCTGGGGATAGCCGTCGCAGTAGTCGTTGCCTGGATCATGAAGCGGACGATTCTGAAGGCGCCGTCGCCGCCTTTTGTGATGGAACTCCCTGCGTATCGAATGCCCAGTGTTGGTAACGTCGCGCATGCTTTGTTCAGCCGCAGCACTGTTTTTCTCAAGCGTGCCGGCACAGTGATTCTCGCAATTTCAATTCTGTTGTGGGCCCTGGTTGCGTTTCCGCGGTCAGGCAATGTTCAGCCTGAAAATGCTGCGGACGCCGCGAGCGCGCAAGTCCAAAACAGTTTCGCCGGCCGCGCGGGACGACTAATCGAACCGGCGATTAAGCCGCTGGGCTTTGACTGGAAAATTGGTATCGGCCTGATTTCATCATTCGCGGCGCGCGAAACGATCATCTCGACGCTGAGTATTGTTTACAACGTGGGTGATGGTTCCGATGCGAAATCATCCTCGCTCGTTGACGCTTTGCGAAACGCGAAACGCCCTGACGGCTCGCCAGTCTGGACGCCGCTCACCGGACTCTCTCTGATGATTTTTTTTCTGCTTGCCTGTCAATGCATGTCGACGGTGGCCATCGTGCGGCGCGAAACGAACTCGTGGAGGTGGCCGGCGTTTATGGTCGCGTACATGCTGGCGCTCGCCTACGTGGCATCGTTCGTCACCTACCAGGGCGGGCATCTCCTCGGGTTCAGTTAAGACAATCTTCGACCAAATCTGAATTTCCCGCGTCTAAGTTTTGCCCGGCTTAACGAACAGACTTCGAAAGCCGGCGGCAAGAATGGACCATTGAAGGAGAATCAGATGTTTTTACGCACGAAACTTTTAGTCTCAGCAGTCTCAGCATTAATCCTCAGCCTCGGCGCGTGCAGCGCTACTGCATGGGCCCAGCAGCCGCAGCCAACTACTCCGGGAGTTTCCGCGCCGCAGCCTGGACGTGCCGGCTCAGGCCGGCGCGGGATGCGCCGTCGCACCAGGATGGGAAGGCAGCGCGCGCTCGCTCAAATCAATCTCACCGACGCGCAGAAACAGCAGGTGCGCACGATTATTCAGACGCAAGCGCAGAGTACCCAAACTCAGCGTACAGAGCTGCGACAACTAATGCAGCAATGGCGCACCGGCACGCTGACTCCTGAGGGCCAGACCCGCGCGAAGGAGTTGCGTCAGCAGTTGATGGAATCAAGAAAAGGTGTGCACGCGCAGATGCAGAACGTGCTTACCGCGGAACAGCAAGCCAGGCTCAAGGAGATGCGAGAACTGCGACGAGCTAATCATGAAAAATTCGGACGGCGAAAACCGCCGTTGGATTAATCGGATAGTCTTCAGGAAGTTGATCAAGGTCAGATTGAAAATAGCATTTGCTCCCCTCCCTTTGGGAGGGGTCGGGGGAGGGAGCGACGCTACGGCAAAGAGAAAGCAAATTACCTCTGTGCTCGGGCTTTCAGCCCGCGCGAGGTCTTCTTTTAGGTATCGCCCGCGTAGCTGCGCCCCTCCCCAAACCCCTCCCGGGGGGAGGGGAATCTACTTAATCAGAGAGGTTACTTCAGTCTGATTGAAAAGCGCCGCCGGAGAGTAATCTCGGCGGCGCTTATTCTTGCTGATTTACTTGTTAGGTCAGGCCCGGAGTGCCGACACTCACTCGCCATCAAAACACGTGTAGCAAACGCGCTTGATAGCTTCGTAGCCCAGCAGCTCAACTTCCGGAGTAAGGTAATCAGGCTCAGCCCGCTCTTCACGCAACAGATCGGTGGTTAGATATTTTTTGTTGTCGTCGGGAAAGACTGTGGTGACCACCGCGTCATCTCCCAGTTCATCCTGCACCATCAGCGCCCCGATGAAGTTTGCGCCTGACGAAATTCCGACACCGAGTCCCATGCTGGCCGCAAGTTTCTGGGCCATCAAAATCGCATCACCATCATGGACGCTCACGACGGAATCAAGCTGGCCCAATTGCAGTATCGAAGGAATAAATTCATCTGAAATTCCCTGGATGCGATGGAGTCCGACCTTGTGTCCGACTGTCAGGGTCGGCGATTCAGCGGGCTGCAACGGATGCAGTTTGATCGACGGATTCCGCTCTCGCAAAAATTTTCCGGCGCCCATGATGGTGCCACCAGTTCCGACGCCGGCGACAAACGCGTCAGGTTGAATCGAGTGAAAATAAAGTTGCCACCAGATCTCCGGGCCAGTGGTTTTCTCGTGGGCTTCGACGTTGGCCTCGTTGGCGAACTGCGCCGGCAGAAAGACATGTGGTTTTTCTTCGGCCAATTCTTCCGTCATGCGAATGCTGCCGAGAAAGCCGCCTTGATCGCGGCGCACCGGAATGATTTTCGCTCCGAGACTCTTGATGAGCGAGACACGCTCCTGCGACATCCAGTCCGGCATGAAAATAACCACCTGATGGCCCAGCGCGCGGCCGATGGCGGCGAATGAGATTCCGGTATTCCCGCTGGTCGCTTCCGCGATTGTGTCGCCCGGCTTGATCCGCTCTTCCTGATAGGCCTTCTTCAAAATATGAAAGGCCATGCGGTCCTTGATGCTGCCGGTCAGGTTCATATGCTCGGCCTTGGCATAGATAACGCGCTCTTTGCCGCGATACAAAAAGCGAATCGCAAGCAGCGGCGTGTTGCCGATCATATGTTTCAGCTGCTGACCGCGAGTTGACTTGCGCGGCGTCCGGGGCATCGTTACCCCATCTGTTCCGCTGCGTAGCGATTGAATTGACGTGAACTGGTTTTGCATTGATTAGGTCACAAGTTCTCACAGACTGCGGATCAGTGATTCTGTCTCTGCCTGTGTCTGACAGTTGATACAAAGCGATGCGGCTGGATCGGCGGCGAGCCGTTTGGCGTTGATCTGCTCGCCACATTCGAGACAACGACCGTAACCGCCATCCACTAAACGATCCTGAGCATCGTTCAAAGACCGCAGCCGTTCCTCCAAAGTCTCACGATGCTGCCATTCAAACTCCCGAATGCACGATTCCAAAGCTGCATCGTCCTGCAAACCACCGGCACTGTCGTGCACCAGCGGACCGTCGACCAGAATCTCGTGTTCGACTTCTTCCTTTTCCGCTTGTAACAGCTCCCACATTTCGCCGGCGCCGGCGATGAATTGCGAACCGCCCAACGCTTCTACGGTCTGAAGTAAGACTCCATCCATGATTCCCACCTCTTGTTGGTTTGAATAAAGCAAACCTGTCGGCATGAACTTGAGCAAGAGTCATTCCCCGCAAAACCTCGTCGGCAATCGCGAGAGTTGACGCGCGCGGCCACTGTTTACTGCGACCTTTCACACGCCGGATGCGGAAGTTTGCGCAGCAATGAGCGCTGCTTCCGGTTTTTGTCAACAAACTCACCGGGTGCGAGGTCGGCACATCGGTTGCACATAGCTGTTCGTCTTATGTCATTCGGACTGAGAACATTTCGGTTTCGATAAGGAGATCATTATGAAGAGTCTAATCTTATTAGCTGCGTTGCTTTTCGCGGTCGCGCTCAGCAGCAGTTCGCTGGTCGCGAGCAAAGCCGCCCCCGGCGGCACGAAGCGAGCGGTGATGCAGTTCACTGAGCCGGTCCGGCTCATGGGCGTCGTTCTCAACAAAGGTGAATACCTGTTTGTTCATGACGACGCGGCGATGGCTCGCGGCGAAGCCTGCACGTTTATTTACAAAGGCAACTCGCCGGTGGCCGGCAAGCTGGTTGTTTCCTTCCACTGCGTACCGACGGTACGTGCAAAGGTGAACAATTTTACCGTGCGCATGGATGCGGTTTCAGGCTTCCAGGAATTGACTGAATATCAGTTCGCGGGCGAGACGGAAGCTCACACGGTGCCCCTCAGCAAGTAGTTTCTGGCTGTAATTGAAATGCAGCCGACGACAGGACCTCCGCCGTGGCGGACAGGTCCGTTGTCGTTTGTGGGGTACGCACGGCTCTGTCGTGCGAGGAAAACCGTTACGCCGCAGCAGCACGCCAGAGGCGTGTGTACCGTTCAAAGAAAGTTGAGACGTGATAATGAACTCCAGTACTTTGTCGATCACCGACAACCGCACCGGTAAACAGTACGAAGTCCCAATTGAAAACGAAACGATCAAAGCCACCGACCTTCGAAAGATCAAGATGGCGGATGACGACTTTGGACTGATGACCTACGACCCGGCTTTCATGAACACCGCGTCGTGCAAGAGCAGGATCACTTTCATTGATGGTGACAAGGGCATTCTCGAGTATCGAGGCTATCCAATCGAAGAGCTCGCAGTGAAGAGCAGCTACCTTGAGGTTGCTTACCTGTTGCTGCATGGCGTGTTGCCGACAGCAGAGCAGTTGAAGGATTGGACCTGGAACATTACGCATCACACTTTCATCAACGAGAGTATCAAGAAAGTCATGGACGGCTTTCATTACAACGCCCACCCGATGGGCATGTTCATCTCGACGTTGGGCGCACTCGGCACTTTCTATCCTGACGCCAAGGACATCTTCAATACCGAGGCGCGCTGGAAACAGATTTACCGGCTCATCGCCAAGGTGCCGACCATCGCGGCGTTTGCCTACCGGCATAACGTGGGCATGCCCTACGCGTATCCGGACAACGATTTGAGCTATGAAGGCAATTTTCTCAGCATGATGTTCAAGACGACTGAGCCGAAGTACGAGCCCAATCCCGTCCTCGAACGCGCGCTCACGGTGCTCTTCATTCTGCACGCGGATCACGAACAGAATTGCAGCACGAACGCGATGCGCAGCATCGGCAGCGCTCATACCGATCCGTTTTCGGCGCTGGCGGGTGCAGCTTCAGCGCTCTATGGCCCATTGCACGGCGGCGCGAATGAAATGGTGTTGCGGATGCTCAAAGAGATTGGTTCCGTCGACAACGTGCCTGCTTACGTAAAGCGCGTGAAGGCCGGCGAGTTTCGGCTGATGGGATTCGGCCACCGCGTTTACAAGAATTACGACCCGCGCGCGCGAATAATCAAAGAGATCGCATATCGCGTATTCGAAGTTACGGGCAAAGATCCTTTGCTCGACATTGCGCTCGAACTCGAACGCATCGCGCTGGAAGACGAATACTTTGTTTCGCGCAAGCTTTATCCGAACGTGGATTTCTATTCGGGCATCATTTACCAGGCGATGCGCTTCCCGGTGGACATGTTCCCCACACTATTTGCGATTCCACGTACGGCCGGTTGGCTGGCCCAATGGGCTGAGATGCTCGACGACGGCGATCAAAAGATCGCTCGTCCGCGTCAGGTTTATCTGGGCGAACGGACTCGCGCTTATGTGCCGCTCGCCGAGCGCGACGGCAAGGTTGAATTCGCGATGGCCTGAGGTCAAGAAGATGAGTACAACGCAGTTTGCAACTAACTTAACTCTGCACATGTCAGACAAGAAAAATATCACCGGCCATCACCTGCTCGATGATCCTTTGCTCAACGAAGGCAGTGCGTTTCCGGAAGCCGAGCGCCGGCGCCTTAATTTGCTCGGTCTGCTGCCGTATCACAGCTCGACTGTCGAGGAGCAGCTCACTCGCGTCTACGCAAACTACAAACGCAAGGAAAACGATCTGGAGCGCTACATTTTTCTCACTGGACTTCAGGATCGCAACGAGACGCTTTTCTACCGGCTTTTGAGTGAGCACATTACCGAGATGATGCCGATCATCTACACGCCGGTGGTGGGCGAAGGGTGCCGTCGTTACAGTCACGTCTTTCGGCGCCCGCGCGGTCTTTACATTTCCTATCCCTACCGCGATGAAATACCGGCGCTGCTCGACAACACTCCGACCAAGGATGTCGAAGTAATCGTAGTCACGGATGGCGAGCGAATTCTGGGATTGGGTGACCTTGGTGTGGGCGGCATGGGAATTCCGGTTGGAAAGCTTTCGCTGTACACACTGTGCGCCGGAATTCATCCCTCGACCACCCTGCCGATCCTGCTGGACGTGGGCACCGACAATCAGGAATTGCTGAACGATCCACTCTATCTTGGCTGGCGTCACGAGCGGGTACGCGGCGAAGAATACGATCAATTTATCGAAGCATTTGTGACCGCCGTAAATCACAAGTTTCCCAACGTCCTGCTGCAGTGGGAAGACTTTTCCAAACATAACGCACCCAGAATTCTCGAGCGTTACCGCAATCGCTTGTGCACATTCAATGACGACATTCAAGGCACCGGAGCGGTGACGGTGGCCGGACTGCTCGCGGCCTCGGGTCTGATTGGAACAAAGTTCAGTGCACATCGCATCGCCATTCTCGGCGCCGGTTCATCGGCGTTCGGCATAAGCGATCAGATTGTGGCTGCGATGGCCCGCGCAGGCGTGGCGTTTGGAGAAGCGAAAAAATCGCTTTGGTTGATCGACAGCAAAGGATTGGTGCACGATCAAAGAGCCTTGGATGAAGCTTTTAAGAAAAAATATGCTCAACCGTTCGAACGCACTGCCGATTGGAAGCTGGACGATCCGTCGCAAGTGCAGTTTGCTGACGTGGTTCGCAATGTGAAGCCAACGATTTTGATTGGCACCTCTGCGCAACCGGGAGCTTTTAGCGAAGAAATCGTCCGCGAGATGGCCCGTCACGTCGAACGACCGATTATCTTTCCGCTTTCAAATCCAACTTCAAAGAGCGAAGCGAAGCCGATCGATCTTTTCCGCTGGAGCAACGAAAAAGCTTTGATCGCGACCGGCAGTCCGTTCCCGCCGATCGTGAGTGACAAGGGACTGGTTCGCATCGGACAGTGCAATAACTCATTTATCTTTCCGGGCGTCGGCCTCGGTGTGCTCGCTTCCGGCGCCTGCCGCGTGATCGACTCCATGTTCACTGCGGCGGCGGAAGTTCTCAGCGAGTTCGCGCCGTCATCAAAGGATGAAAACGGATCTCTCTATCCGTTACTCGAGGAGGTCCGCGAGATCTCACGCAAAGTCGCCGTGGCCGTGGGGCTGGAAGCTCAGAAATCCGGGTTGGCGTCGGCAACCGACCTGGCCACTCTGGAAGAGAACGTTTCGCGGAAGATGTGGGGTCTTAATTACTGAGACCGGAGCCGGTCGCTTAACGTTTGCAAGCGAGACGCTTGCGCTCCAGTCTTGAGCAAACTTTCCCACGGGTTGAGTAAAAAGGCCTTAAAGATAGTCGATCGATGTTGAGGTTGAGCAAAGTTCTTGGAGTTTACCGGACCGGGCGCGTCGGCACAGTCATTGCTCAAGTTGTTGAGTGAGGTACAGAGATTCCGAATCCCTGTTACAGATTATGAGAATCGAACGCATCCTTTGTCCCACTGACCTGACGCCGGATTCCAAAGCGGCGTTGCGTTATGCAGTAGCGCTGGCCCAGGCGTACGACGCAGAACTTATTCAGATGTACTGTGAAGACAGTTCTGACAACACCGGCACGTTGAGCGGCAAACCCGTTGATTTACTCGACGCGGGATTGCGCGAACATGCGAAACAGAGAGACCCCAAAGCGCTGGGCTGGAGATCAATCGTGGTAGGTTGTGACGATCCGGGCGACTGCATCACCAGAGAAGCTTCGCGGCATAAAGCAGATTTGATCATTATGCGATCGCGACGGCGACCCCATCGGGCCGCCCTGTTGGGATCGGTGGCCGAGTCGGTAAGCCGCACTGCTCCTTGTCCCGTACTGGTAATGCACGCTGACGAGCGCGATTGGATCCAGGGAAACGGAAACGGAAAACAAATTGGATTGAAGAGTCTGCTGGTCGCTTATGATTTTTCGGATCATTCCGAGCTGGCGCTCAGGCTGGGTTTGTCAGTAGCCCAGGAATATCAGGCGGAACTGCACCTGTTGCACGTGCTGCCACCCTTCACTCTGGACGAGCCGGAGATTTCCTGGTACCCACTTGGCAAGGAAGGCATTTATCACAAAGCTGCGCGGCGCTTGCAGAAGGCAGTCCCTGACGAAGCGCACCTGTGGTGCAAGATCAAGAATGTGATCTGCGAAGGCCAGCCTTACCGCGAGATCATCCATTACGCCCAACGTAATGAGATCGATCTGGTTTGCCTGGGCGCGCAAGGCGCAGGCTTTGGCCTGATGACTTTGTTCGGTTCAAACGTCGACCGCGTGCTGCGACAGGCGCCGTGTCCCGTGCTGGTTGCCCGGCCGCTCAGACACATTAGAAGGGCCACGAGTGAATTGGTCGAGCGAGAACTCGGAAGCACGCCTGAATCGGCAACGGTTGTCAGAGCCTTGCGGAGTGCCTGAGAGTCTCGGTTACCGTAGCGGTGACAATCGCCAGCGTCGGCTTTGCCTTGAGTCCGCTTCACCTCTCATTCAGACTGGGCCCAGCTTGAGGGAACGTGTCAGAAAGCGCGCGGAGCGCGCGACAGCATAAAGCCCGGGGCGTGAGCCCCGGGAACAGCGGCACAAGAATTACCAAGCCCGCGCAGCGGGCGACAGAGGTCATGACTCTCCCTTCAGCCGAATATTTCATTTTTCTCCCGTGGTTGAACACGAGATTGATTGAGAACTGGCTGTCGCCCACTCCGCGGGCTTGATACATTTGTCCTCTGGATCCTGGGGCTAGCGCCCCAGGCTTTATGCTGTCGCCCCGCTCCGCGGGCTGGGTGAGTCAAATACCTTGTTACCGTTGAAACGGTTCCCTGTAATTCCGGTACGCTCCGCCCACCGGACTAAAGTCCGGTGTGAATAAAAACTCCTCTTATTCAGCTCGGGCTTGAGCCCAATCCTCTACTAATCATCGAGCAACGTCCCGCCAAACAACGGCTGTCCCCCCAGGCTTGTGTAAAAACCATAAACGGCCAGTGCCAGACAGAGGATTGCCGCGATCACAAAATCAGTCGCGTACCATGATCCAAAGTCAGTAGTCATCGGATAGAACACCCAGAGGTGTACGAAGAACATTGTGGCGCACAGTCCGAGCAGGCCAAACCGGTAAAGAATAAACAAACTGATTGCCGCTGCGAGCATGACCGAGGGAACGCCCGCCCACGCCGTTTGGGCGACGAGTGTGCCAAACACCGTGAGCAGAAACCAGAGCGCACCAATCTTTCCAGCACATTGGGATCCTAAGCTTAGAATTCCACGTGGACAAGTTGTCGCG
>JADMIO012791319.1_pt1 | contig 56972 bp, 46 predicted proteins | sample 8958161 | NCBI WGS metagenome assembly JADMIO01 (sample SAMN16585339, study PRJNA669376) | soil metagenome | isolation source: Crop rotation soil | place: USA: Cullars Rotation, Alabama | collected 2011 | reverse complement strand
CGCGACAACTTGTCCACGTGGAATTCTAAGCTTAGGATCCCAATGTGCTGGAAAGTCTTTTGTCCGTGCCAGATTACGTTATACCCTGCATCCCGTATGGCCTGTTCCGGAAATTTTTCTTCAGGAGCTTTCAGTTCCTGCAGGCAGGCAACATCCGGTTTCGATTCTTCCAGCCAGCGCAGTAATACCGGCAGGCGGCCATTCACACCATTTACATTATAGGTTGCTATTTTCATGATCAGGTTTTCTTTTAGCATGGTAAAAATACGATCAAATGGCCATATTATCATAAATAAGAAGAAATTGCTTCTCCGCCTCAGGCGGATCGCAATGACGGATATTGATACAGTTTATTAACTTGCGGACAAAACCAAATCCCATGAAGCATATTTTCGCTATATTCTGTTCATTACTTTTTATTACTGAACTTGTCTTTTCACAATCCCAGCCTGCCCAGCCAACAAGCGGACCAGGCGGAAGTGATTATACCCACGCGGATGTGATCATGCATAATTATGCAACCCAGCCGGACGGCTTTTTTATTTTTGAGCCTGCCTCACCTGCCCCCGATTCGGCAAACGTGGTGGTGTTTATTCACGGACTTGATATTGTTAATCCCTACCTCTATGGGGCATGGATCAACCACCTTGTTAAACAGGGAAATATTGTGATCTATCCTAAATACCAGGATGCGGCCAGCGTTGTTCCGGCTACTGAATTTAATGCGAATACGGTAACTGCATTGGTGAATGCCTTTGATACGCTTACCCAGGCCGGACATGTAAAGGCACGTACACAAAACGTAGTGGTTGCCGGACATTCATACGGGGGACTGATGACCGCCAACATGGGTATCCTTGCAGCTACTTCAGGCTTCCCGGTTCCCAAAGCATTGTTCTCCTGCCAGGGTTATACCGATAATACTACTGACACCCGTCTCCCTGATTATTCCATCATGCCTGCAGAAATGAATATGCTGATCCTTGTTGGTGATAATGATGCTATCGTGGGAACCACCTTTGGTCATTTCCTGATGGATTCTACTATAAATGTTCCCACTTCACATAAGAACCTGATCACTCATCATTCCGATAATCATGGCAGCCCTTCTATCGGCGCTACCCATTTTGAGCCCTGCAGCCGGGCTGATGAATTTGATACCGGGGAAGGCAATTTATTTACCACCGTATGCGAGTTCGGAACCAAGACCGATGCAGTGGATTATTTCTGCTACTGGAAATTGCTGGATGCTTTAATGGAGTGCACTTTCTATGGACAAAATTGCAATTATGCTTTTGGGGATACGCCCGAACAGCATGGCATGGGAGAATGGAGTGACGGGCAGCCCCTGGTTGCTTTAACTGTTGAACCTTCAGCAACAGGCATCAATGATAAAGAAAACAAGAGCGGGTTTAATGTTTATCCTAATCCTTCATCGGGAGAAATTTTTCTCAGCTATACCCTCGATGAAAAGCAAACCACCACCCTGGAGATTTTTAATTCACTGGGAGAATTGGTTAAATCAGTAAGCCGGCAAAATGCCACGGGGTTAGTGAATGAAAAAATAGTTCTTGACAATTCAGCTCCGGGGATATACACTATCCGTATCGGGATGAAAGACCGTGTTATTTCTCAGAAAATAGTTTTAGCTGATTAAAGCTAATTACCTCACCAGGGTAACTGTTCCGATAAAATCCTGCATGCGGTTATTTTTATCGCGTATATAGATGCGCCACACATATACGCCGGGGATACCCATTTTTTCCGATTCACGAACATTTCCGTTCCAGCCAACAGCGGGGTCAAAGCTTGAGAATACCTGGTTACCCGAACGGCTGAATATCCGCAATTCATAATCGCGCCAGCCTATTCCTTTGGGGAGAAAAACATCATTGATACCATCACCATCCGGTGTAAATCCGGTGGGAACATAAATTGTAAATGAAGGGGTGATAATAACCGTATGGCTCACTGCATCAGTACAGCCAAACTGGTTAGCTATCTCCAGCTCAATGGTAAAGATACCGGTGTCGGGATAGCTGTAAACCGGGTGCTGAACAGCATCCGTTGCACCGGTGCCAAAATCCCAGTTCCATACCGTTGGATTACCGGAAGAAAGATCAGTAAACGTAATTTCAGGATACAGAATTTCAGTGATCTGCGGGATGAATGTAAATTCAGCAAAAGGTCTTGGATGGACCGTAATGAAATTTGCCAGAGTAAGAACAGTTTCGCATCCTTTATCCGAAACTGCTTTTAATGAAACATCATATGAACCTGCATTCACAAATGTATTGTTTACATGCTGTGTTGCGAAAGTACCTGCACTTTCAATGTTCCATTCCCACACATCAATAGACCCGGTGGTAATACTGCTGAGATTGGTAAACTGAACATCAAGGGGCATACAACCTGCTTCGGGAACAGCCATAAAGTCAACTACCGGTAATGGGAAAACCGTAACCGGTTTGGTAACCGTTTCTGTACAGCCATTATCGGTAATGGTGGTTAATGAAACAGTGTAGGTATTCGGCACTACAAATGTATGCTGAGGCGAGCTTTGTGCGGAGGTGATCCCGTCGTCAAAATCCCAGTTGGTGGTGATGATAGCACCGGCAGCTACCGTTGATGCATTTGTAAAAACGGTTGCGGTATTAAAACATACATCGGGAGCAGTAAAATCAGGTACCGGGGATGCATAGACGGTTACCACCTGGGTTACTGTATGTGTGCATCCATCCACCGTGGTGGCAGTTAAGCTTACATTGTAATTGCCATAAGTAAGGTAAGGGTGTAATGGGTTCTGTTCATTGGCCGTGCTTCCATCATCAAAATCCCACACCCAGTCAACAAGGGTAGAATTTGTTACCGTGCTCTGGTCAGTGAATTGGGTGGCCTCGCCTTCGCATACCGTGGTATTTATAAAAGATGCGGCAGGCAGCGGGTAAACTGTTATATCCTGCTGTGCCTGGTGATCGCAGCCTGTGCCCGAGCTTACGGTAAGTGTTACCGTATACGTACCGGCAGTCGCAAAGGTGTGCGTCGGGCTTTGCTGGGCACTTTGCGGAAGGTCACTAAAATCCCACTGCCATGAGCCGATAGCTCCCGCAGTGATGGTGCTTGCATCTGTAAACAATACCGGAACATCCTCGCAGGCATTATTAAAATTAAAATCAGCAACGGGGATAGCATTTACATTTACATCATGCGTTTGCGTGGCTGTGCATTGGTTATTGGTGGTAACAGTAAGCTGCGCTGTATAGGTACCAGGAGAGCCATAGTTATTGGATGGATTTTGAACAACATCTGTATTGCCATCTCCAAAAACCCAGTCCCAGGTATCGATGGTACCGGAGGAAACCGATGATGCATCTGTAAAATCAATTGCTGTCCCGAAACATTGAGGGGGCGCCGTAAAATCTGCAACCGGCTCAGGAAAGACATTAACCGGGTGGCTTACTGTACCTGTACATCCATCTGCTGATATCACACCCAGCGTTACATTTTTCACTCCGGGAGAGGAAAATGTATGGGAAGGATCCTGTATTAAAACGGGAGGAGTTCCGTCGCCAAAATCCCAGCCCCATTGCGTGATTGCTCCGCCCGCTACAGCACTTTGATCTGTAAAATCAATTCCATCATCCATACAGGCATCCGTAAACGCGAAGTCTGCTGCAGGTAATGGATACACTGTAACAGCACTTGTATAGGTATCTGTACAATTCTGACCGGTGGTTGCAACCAATGTTACATTGTAATTTCCGGATGCAGCATATGCATGTGATGGGCTTTGCTGAAGGGAGGTGGCACCATCACCAAAATCCCAACTCCATTGGGTGATGGTTCCGGAAGAAACAGCGCTCTGGTCTGTAAAAGCAGTGTTCAATCCCATGCATCCATTCTGTACATCAAAATCAGCAACCGGGTTGGGATGCACGGTAACATCCAGTGTTCCGCTGGCCTGGCAGCCCTGGCTTGATGCGCTAAGTTCCACGGTATATGCTCCGGGAGCAGCATAGGTATGAGAAGGGTTTTGAGTGTTATCGAAAAAAGAGCCGTCACCAAAATCCCATTGCCAGAAGTCTGGGTTATTCCCGCTGTTGTCGGTAAAGTTCATAGCATTCCCGTCACAGGTTGGACTTCCGGTAAAGCTGATGGATGGGCCCGGCAAAACGGTTATCTGTTGAGTAGCTGTTGCTGTGCAACCCTGGCTGTCCAGAATATCAAGGGTGACATTATACACACCGGGGTTAGTGTAAATATGAGTTGGGTTTACATTATTTACAGTAGGATTATTATTTACCTCTACTGTTCCATCGCCATAATCCCAGGTAAGGCTTTGGTACTGGTTAAAGCTGAAATTCAAACCGAAACATGGATCCAGGAACTGGAATGCTGCAACATCACCAGGGCAAACCTGGGGGGTCAGGACCAAAAAATCAATATACAGCTCGTATTGGAAATTACTGTAGTAACAGTCTTTTTGCGAAAAATTATAAAATCCAAAATATCCTGGAAAATAGCAATCCTGCTGGTCAAATACAAGTGTACCATCAATATAAATAGTTGCTCTTGTAAAGGTAAGGTCAAGTCGAAAGTCATGGTTGAAGTTTCGCACCCATCCTGGCCCGCCAAAGTCATCCTGCTTTAATTCAAATTGAGGAAGAGTGGTTTGATGACCCCAGAAATACTGAAAATAATTGGCGGGGGGTATGCTGCCATTTAACCTGCTTAACGCTTTACCTCTTGGAGCGGTATAACCGCCACTGCTTTGCTGGGCCTGTTTCCAGTCAAACAGCCAGGTATTATAATTATCTGACTGGCCGATGGGGGCAAGATGGCTAAAGACAAAGCCCATCATGTCATCATCACTATCTGTAGTTTTAAAATTTCCGGATATGCTGACATTGATCAATTCAAAAGGAGAAAGGAAAAAAGTGGGGTTTCCATTGATCGTCTGGTGAACCGAGCTACCCCCACCCTGAACCACCCAGTTACCATTTGCAACCCAGCCGGCCTGGTTCCATGTGTTAAAATCAACATTGGTCACGCATTGTGCAAAAGCGCCCGGTGTAAAAAATAATATAAGAAAAGCTAAAGAGCACTTTTTCCTCATCCTACTAAAAATCAGGCTAAAATACGAAAAAAAAAGAAATTTTTCGATGAGAACATCACAAGATCTGAATGTTGTAATGTTAAAAAAACAAGGCCGGGTTACCTTACCAGGGTAACAGTTCCCTTAAAATCCTGTTTACGGTTATTTTTATCGCGTACATAGATACGCCAAACATAGACACCAGGAATAGCAACATTTTGCGACTCCCGGATTTTTCCGTCCCATCCTGAATCGGGGTCAAAGCTGGAGAATACCTCGTTACCCGAGCGGCTGAACACCCGCAATTCGTAATCACGCCATCCTATACCCCGTGGAAGGAAAACATCATTGATCCCGTCACCATCCGGGGTAAATCCGGTTGGCACATAGATCGTAAATGAAGGAGTAATAATTACGGTATGGCTCACTGTATCATTACAGCCATACTGGTTAACTATTTCCAGTTTAATTGTAAAAATGCCGGTGTCAGGATAGCTGTAAACCGGGTTCTGAACAGCATCGGTAGCCCCTGTTCCGAAGTCCCAGTTCCACACCGTTGGATTGCCGGAAGAAAGATCGGTAAACGTAATTTCAGGATAAAGAATTTCAGTGATCTGCGGGGTAAATGTAAACTCAGCAACAGGCTTAGGATGAACTGTAATAAAATCTGATTGTGTAAGAAGGGTTTCACATCCTTTATCAGAAACGGCTTTTAATGAAACATCATATAAACCGGCATTCACAAACGTATGGCTTGCATCCTGTGTGCCAAAAACACCTGCACTTTCAATTGCCCATTCCCAGGTATCAATTGAGCCTGTTGTTATGCTGCTGAGATTAGTAAACTGAACATCAAGCGGCACACATCCGGCTTCAGGAACAGCTGCAAAGTCTACCACCGGTAAGGGGTAAACCGTAACCGGTTTAATAACGGTTTCTGTGCATCCATTACCTGTGATGATGGTGAGTGAAACAGCATACGTATTGGGTACTACAAATGTATGCTGGGGGGAGTTTTGTGTGGAGGTAATTCCATCGTCAAAATCCCAGTTGGTATTGCTGATCGAGCCTGCAGCAAGGGTTGAGGTGTTGGTAAAAACGGTAGTGGTATTAAAACATACATCCGGCGCTGTAAAATCTGGCACGGGTGAGGCATATACTGTTACCAGCTGTGTCAGCGTATTTGTGCATCCATCGGCAGTGCTTGCAGTTAAACTGACGTTGTAAGAACCGTAGGTAAGATATGTATGTAAAGGGTTTTGCTCATTGGCAGTGCTTCCGTCCCCGAAATCCCAGATCCAGTCGATAACTGTTGAATTTATCACCGTACTCTGGTCGGTAAATTGAGTGGCATCGCCTTCGCAGACTGTTGTATTTGTAAAAGCAGCTGATGGCAGCGGGTAAACTGTTACATCCTGTTGTGCCTGGTGGTTGCAGCCTGTCCCCGAACTTACCGTAAGGGTCACAGTGTACGTACCTGCAGCCGTGTAGGTATGAGCAGGGTTTTGCTGAACGCTTTGCTGAAGATCACCAAAATCCCATTGCCACGAGCTGATCGCACCTGCAGCTATAGTGCTTGCATCTGTAAACGAAACCGGGCTTGCCTCACAGGCATTATTAAAATTAAAATCTGCAACCGGTATGGCATTCACATTCACATCATGGCTTTGAGTAGCCATACATTGGTTATTGGTAGTAACGGTCAGAACTACTGTGTAAGTTCCGGGAGCAGCATAGTTATTGGATGGAGCCTGAACAGAGGCCGTATTGCCGTCGTCAAAATCCCAGTTCCAGGCATCAATGGTCCCCGAAGAAACTGAGGATGCATCTGTAAAATCAATTGCCGTTCCGAAACATTCAGGGGGTGCAGTAAAATCTGCAACCGGGTTAGGAAAAACAATCACCTGTTGAGAAGTAGTAGCCGGGCAGCCCTGGTCGCTCACTACACCCAGTGAAACGGTAAAACTACCATCAGCAGGAAATGCGTGAACCGGGTTTTGGGAAATATCCTGCGACCCATCTCCAAAATCCCAGCCCCATTGAGCAATAGCACCTGAAGCAACTGTACTCAGATCATTGAAAGGAATACCAACACCATCACATTGAGCTGTAAATGAAAAATCTGCAACCGGCAATGGGAAAACAGTTACCTGGTGGGTGATAACTCCCGGGCAATTATCCGCAGTTGTGGCCGTAAGCGATACGGTATACGTTCCCGCTGCTGCATAAACATGAGAGGGATTTTGCTGAAGAGAAGTAGCTCCATCTCCAAAATCCCAGGTCCACTGGGTAATGGTTCCGGAAGCAACCGTGCTTTGGTCAGTAAACTGAACTGCAGTTCCCAGGCATTCATTATTGGCTGAAAATGCCGCTGCCGGAGTTGGGCCTATACTTACCGTTACATCATCTGTATCCTGGCAGCCATTTGCATCTGAAATGGTCATGGTATAGGTTGTAGTTACCAGAGGGGAAGCAACAGGGTTACTTATAAACTGGCTGCTCAGTCCGTCAGGTGGTTCCCAGAGGTAAGATACCCCTCCGCTTCCATTCAGGGTGGTACTGCTTCCTCCGCAAATAGCGGCATCAGTTCCTGCCGACGCTACCGGGTTAGGAAAAATTGTGACCGGGATCGTCGAAAAATCGGTGCAGCCATTTATATCCGCAACCGTAAGGGTAACATTATAGGTTCCGGGAGCTGTATAAGTATGTAATGGGTTTTGCTGGCCTGAAGTATTTCCATCTCCGAAATCCCATGCCCAGGAAGAAATAGGGCCAATGGGGCTGTATGAATTGTCAGAGAACTGGGTAGGCAGATCAACACAATTATTGGCCGGAACAACTGAAAAATTCGGGTTAATGGCAACGCAAAAACGGTGCTCATTACGGGCGCCACCCGTTGCTGCTGTAAGACCCCAGTACACATTTGGGTTTCCACCGAAGGGATTGGATATAATATCACCTGTATAGGTTAAACGCAGATTGCCATCAATAAATGCCTGCAGGGTCATCGTAACCGGATCCCAGGTAACATGCAAAACATGATTGGCGCAATCCTCAACATTACCGGAGGATGCGCTTGCCTGCACCGGTCCTGCAAGGTTATTCCCCGAGCCATGGTTAACGTCACCGTTACGCATGATCGCGATATGGTCATACGACGGATCACCCGAATTCTGATAGGTATCAATCTCCACGGCAATGGAAGGTGCTATACCTGCATAACCAAGGCCTCCGCCGGCGCTTCCTATTGTTGTACTTACCGGCTGAAGAACAAATGCAAGCCCATCCGCACCGCCATCATTACATCCCAGGTAAACATCAAAATAAAAATCAAAGGGGTTATTCAGATTGATCTGGTTGAGGTTCCAGACTGACCCGCTCTGGCCATTTGCATCCGGCGTAAGGCGGTAACAATTACAGGAGATCTGGGTAGCATTTCCATTAACTGCGTACTGGGCTGACGCCTGAACAATTGTAAAAAGAATAAAAAATGATAAGGCCTTAAATAGCTTTATCCTGTTTATCACCATATTACAAATATAGTCCATTTAATGTTAATTAATCAGCTTTCGCAGGAAGGACCATTACTTTTCCCCTGAAATTATGATTATTTCCATAAATATCCTTTACCAGGAATGCGTATACGTATACATCCTGAAGGGCTATTTTCCCGGTTTTTACTATACGGCCATCCCATTTTTCTGTTTCAGCAAAGGATACATATACTTCCTCGCCCCAGCGATTGAAAATACGCATTTCGTACCCTAAAATTCCAATCCCGCTGCCAAAGAAATAGTCATTTCTCCCATCTTCATTGGGTGTAAAGGCATCCGGGATATAAAAAGTGAAAGCCGGGTCAATGATAAGCGGACGGATAGCCGTATCAGAACATCCATATTGGTTGGTAACTATTTGCGTCACAAAATAGGTTCCTGTATCGGTATATGCATGAACAGGATTCGCTAAGGGCGAGCTGGTGCTGTCACCAAAATCATACTGCCATTGTATAGCACCTGCAGACTGATCACTGAAATCAATATACGGGTAAATAATGGATGCCGGCTGCGGTGAAAGACTGAACCCTGCTACAGGCTTTGGATCAACAGTGATCATATTGCTGATAGTATAAATGATCCCGCATCCATTGCTGGACTTAGCCTGCAGGCTAACGGTAAAAACACCAGAGCTGTCATATACGTGTACAGGGTTCTGGTCAGCTGATGTTGTCCCGTCTCCAAAATCCCAAAGCCACCATATGATGTTATAACCTGGTGTAATAACCGAAAGATCGGTAAAATTTACTTCCAGTGGCTGGCACCCTGAAACAAGATCACTTGTAAAATCAACATCCGGTGCCGGAAAAACTTCTACATCCAGCATCAGTGAAGACTGGCACCCACTGTCGGATGTTACTGTGAGATTTACATTAAATATACCCGGGTTCTGAAAGGTATGAAAGGAATTCTGTAACGTAGATGTTGAACCATCATTGAAGTTCCAGTCCCAGGCAATATTGGTTCCAGCAGCGATCGTGGATAGATCTGTGAATGCCGTTACCGTTCCGGTACATACGGATGTTGCTGTAAAATCCACATCCGGAACCGCATGTACAACAACAGGATGAGTGATCGTGGTTTCGCAGCCCTGGTTGCTCGCAACGGTAAGCGTTACATCAAAAATTCCATTGCCTGAAAAGGTATAAAGCGGATTGGAATTATTAGATATGACACCATTATCATCAAAATCATAGGTCCACGATTCAATGAATCCGAAAGCAACATCACTTAAATCTGTAAAACTCGTCGGGTTCCCGGCGCATACGGTGGTGGCGGAAAAATCAGGAACAGGGGCCGGGTAAACAGCAAGACCGGCAAAAGCAGTATCAGTGCATCCGCCAACAGAAGTAACAATCAGTGACACAGGATAGAGTGCTGAACTGGTATAGGGATGATCAGGTGGTGAATTTCCGAAAAACACCGGTGAGCCATCACCAAAGTCCCATTCCCAGCTACCGATACTCCCTATTCCTATTGTACTCTCATCCGTAAAAACTGCATCCTCATTTTCGCAAATATCATTTACGGTAAAAGCAGCCTGGGGTATATCCGAAACAAGTAAAGGAGATGTTTCAGAATCAACACAACCCATATCGGTTGTCACTTCATGATCAATAATATAGGTTCCTGCAGAACTATATGTATAAACCGTATCCCGGGCCGCAGAAAAAGCCCCGTTACCAAAGTCCCAGTTCCAGGCAGTGATGAAGCCTGTTGCCACCGTTGAATTATCAGTGAATGTATTTGCATCGCCAAGGCACGAAGTGATCGCTGTAAATGCGGCATTGGGTTTGGGATAAACAACAATACTCTGTGTTATAGAATCCTTGCAGCCAAAATCAGAGGTAAGCACCAGTTTAACATTGTAATTACCTCCTACTGCATATATGTGTACAGGATGCTGTTCATTAGATGGCCCTGAAACATCGCCGAACGTCCATTCCCAGGCAGTAATGGCCCCGTTTGCTATGGTAGAATTATCAGTAAAGGCAGAAGAAGTTCCGGCACAGGCAGGTATATTACTGAAAGCAGGCTGGGGAAGATCTTTTACGGTAACATTTTTTGAAAGTGATGCCGTACAGCCCTGGTCGGAAACCACGGCAAGGGTTACGCTGAAAACCCCGGTTGATGTATATACATGTGAAGGGTTTTGCAAAAGAGATGGGGCACTTCCGTCACCAAAATCATACGACCAGGAATTTATTGTTCCGGATGCAACTGCTGAAAGGTCAGTAAAATTCATAGCGCTGTTCATACATGCATTTGAATACGAAAAATCAGGAACAGGAATAGGATAAACATCTGCCGTATGGGTAATGGTTCCGCTGCATCCATTATCACCGGTGGCAATTAATATCACATCAACGGGTCCCGCTGAAGCATAGCTGTGGCTGGGGTTCTGGGCGTTGCTGAGCGGTGAACCATCACCAAAATCCCAGCTCCATCCTGTAACATTACCAGAAGGAAATACACTCTGATCGGTAAAACTGATCGCGGTGCCAACACATTGACTGGTAAAGGTAAAATCAGCCTGTGGTGAAGGATTTACGGTAACATCATAAAGGGCGGTATCACGGCATCCCAGGTTGTTTTCTGCGATCAGTTGCACAGAATACGTTCCGGGTGAACTAAATGTGTTGGAAGGGTTTTGAGCAACAGAAAAGTTTCCGTCATCAAAATCCCAATTCCAGGAAACAATGTTAGTTCCCCCTCCTCCTGCCGAAACATCTGTAAAACTGGTTGCATTTTCCTCGCAGGCAGTGTTAAAGGAAAAATCAGCCACAGGGTCATTGATATAGGTGATCACAACTGTATCCCTGCCGGTACATCCGCCGGCGTCCGTTACTTCAACATACCAGGTTCCATCTGTAACTGATACAGAAGCGGTTGTTTCACTTGTGCTCCAGAGATAGGAGTAATTACCACTGCCCCCTGTTGTTGCCGCCGTTAATGTAGCCTGGTTCAGGCAGGATATGGACTGGTCGGGACCCAGGTCAGTGATCAGGCCATTAACCGTTATACAAAAAGAATAAACAGATATGCCGTAATAGGAGCAATTATCATCTTTAACCTGAACCGTAAAACAATGCGGAACAGTGCTGATATCAGCCTGTGTAGGTGTCCAGCAAAACTCGCCCTGGTTGGGCCCTGCTATCGGGCTGAACACTCCATCGGGTATGCCGCTGTTCCAGTCAAGGCTTAGCGTCTGCCCGGCATCCGCATCAAACCCGTTCATATAAAAACACAGGTTATCATGGGCACAGGTAGAAATGGTATAATTTCCGTTTCCGGTACCCGCACCTGTAAGATCAATGCCATCCAGATAAGGCAGGCTGTTTGTACAGTTTACCACCCTGATCTGAAGGTCACGCATCACCGACCCGATCAGCTGCCCGTTCCTGTATTCCTCTACCAATACGGCTACCACAGCCACCTCCAGCGCCTGGGGTGTCATGCAAATATCCCCGGTTGCATTATCAAAAGTTACCGGAGGGTTTGAGTTCAATGGCTGGGTTGCAGAATAACCTCCACTATAAGTAACCGAAGATCCGGAAGCATTTAAAGGGGCCACCAGTGAATAAACAAGTGAATCACCATCGGTATCAATAGCGCCATGGTTAAAACAAAAGGTTTGTCCAACACAAATGAACGGAACAGGATTATTTGAAAATGCAGGTGAATTGTTACAGGTTATATTTAAATTATCAAGGGTGGCTTCCACATGTATATTCTGGTTACCCGGATCAAAAATGGTATTAATAGCGGTATTGCGGCAACACAGATCATAGCTCAGTACCCAGTCGGCACAGTTTGCAGGTAATGTAACTGTATTGGTATAAACATATTCCTGGACTCCGGGAAGGGCACCACCTGAACATTCAGTGGTAGCAGCCTGGCAAATGGGTGAAACTTCCTGTCCCGTTCCAGGCAATGGATTTAAATTGATCGTAAAATTCTGGCCGCAGGCTGCCGACGCGATCGTTATAATTGCGGCATTTGGAGCTGCCACCCCTGCGCAATCCCGATAAAATGAAAGAGTGATCCTGTATTGGTTACCCCCTAAACACTGATACGTAAGGTCAGCTCCCTGGGAATGGGAAGCCAATACGCTACCTGTTGCTGAACTGAAAGCAAGGAAGAGCACAAAAACCTTAAGGAAATAGTTTTTGTAAAACATTTTGCTTCAAATTTAGAAAATATTGAAGGCAAAGAGGAATTTACTCCTTATAAATTGTTTACAATCCTGTGTTAATGAAGCAGTTTACAGTATTAAATGGATGGAGGGGCATGAGCCTCAGACCTGTATGTTTATGAACTATTTTTTTTCATTCAGCGTTAAGGGGTAATGGGAAGCGAACAAATTAAACCTAATTTAGCCACCTGATTTTTAAGAGTATGCTTACGCTTTTAAAGCGCGAAATCCTCAGTTTTCTCAATTCACTTACCGGCTATATAGTGGTTGGTGTCTTCCTGCTTATTACCGGCCTTTTTATGTGGGTGCTCCCATCCGATTCCAATGTATTGGAAAATGGCTACGCCACCCTGGATACCTTATTCACGCTTGCACCCTGGGTTTTCATGTTCCTTATTCCCGCTATTACCATGCGCTCATTTGCAGATGAAAAGAAAAGCGGGACCATTGAATTATTACAGACCAAGCCGCTGACCGACCTGCACATTATCCTTGCAAAATATTTTGCAGGGCTGGTGCTCGTTATTTTTGCCCTTGCCCCTACCCTGGTCTATTATTTTTCAGTGTACCAGTTAGGTTTTCCTGCCGGAAATATTGACAGCGGAAGTTCCTGGGGATCTTATTCGGGACTCCTTTTTCTTGCTGCAGCTTTTGTTGCCATAGGCGTATTTGCTTCTTCACTTACCGAGAACCAGATCATTTCTTTTATTCTCGCCTTATTTCTTTCCTGGTTTTTCTTTGATGGGTTTGCAAGCATCAGCTCCCTTGATATTTTCGGAAAGGTAGACTCGATCCTTCTTAACCTTGGAATGCTGGAACACTACATCAGCATGAGCAGGGGTGTATTGGATACAAGGGATATGATCTACTTTATCAGCCTGAGCGCTGTATTTATTTTGCTTACATTAATTTCCCTGAAACGCGGCAAGAATGCCGTTGTTTCTCCTTCGGAAAGAATTGGCGTAAGGGTATTTGCAATACTGGTCATTATCATTGCTTTCAATATCATCGGGGGGTTCATTTTCAAGCGTTTTGATCTTACTTCTGAAAAAAGATATTCCCTGTCGCCTACCACCATTGACCTGATCAATGGACTGGATGACGTGGTATATGTTAAGGTATACCTGGAGGGAGATTTCCCTGCCGATTTCAAACGGCTCCGGAACAAAACCAAAGAAATGCTGGATGAATTCAGGGCGCACGGAAAAAATAAGATCGAATACGAATTTATCAATCCTTCTGAAAACCCGAATAAAAAACAAAGGGAAAAACTGTACCAGCAATTGGTAAAGCAGGGCCTGCAGCCCACTACCTATAAGCTGAATGAAAAGGAAGGCGCTGTTCAAAACACGATCTTTCCGGGTGCATTGTTTTATTACAAAGGAAAAGAAATACCCCTCCAGTTGCTAAAAAGCAGGATGGGTGCAGCACCTGCAGAGATGCTGAACAATTCAGTTGAAGACCTTGAGTATGATATCTCAAACACCATACGAAAGCTGAACACCAGCCAAAAAGACAAAGTAGGTTTTCTGCAGGGGCATGGGGAACTGGAGAAACCGTATGTTGCAGATATAGCCGGTGCATTAAGCGAATACTACTTTGTTGATACCGTAACAATAAACGGGCGGCTCAGCAGCCTCGATGGATTGAAGGCACTTATCATTGCCAAACCGGATTCGCTTTTTGATGAACGGGATAAATTCATCATCGACCAGTTTGTGATGAAAGGCGGAAAAATAATATGGCTGGTGGATGGCTGCGAGGCCAGTATGGACAGCTTGCAGAATACCAATATCACCTACGCAATGCCAGTGGATATAAACCTCAAAGACCAGCTGTTTAAATACGGTGTGCGTATCAATACCAATATTATCCAGGACCTCAGGGCCGCCGAAATACCGGGACCTGTAGGCTATGTGGGTAAACAGGTACAATGGAAACTGCAGCCATGGATCTTTTTTCCGCTGATCATTCCGACAAGCGAACATCCCGTAGTGCGTAACCTCAATGCCATCCGTACTGAATTTGTTTCAGCCATTGATACGGTAGGTGCAAAACAGGTTAAGAAAACCATCCTGCTGGCCAGCTCAAAATATTCAAGGATACTCCCGACACCGGCTAAAGTAGCACTGGAGATCCTGGTGAACAAGCCACGTGAAGATCTTTTTAATAAATCCTATGAGCCGGTAGCTGTATTGCTGGAAGGAGAATTCGAATCAGTGTTCACTAACCGCATCCCACCTTCCATACAATTGAGCAGGGAGATCGGCTTCAAAGAAAAAAGCGTGCCCAATAAAATGATCGTGATCTCAGATGGAGATGTGATCAAAAACAAATATAAGGTCAACACAGGTGAGGTATTTCCGCTGGGCTATGATATTTATACCGACCAGACATTCGGCAACAAGAAATTCATCCTCAATTGTGTAAATTATCTTTGCGACGACTCAGGCCTCATCTCGGTCCGGGCAAGGGAGATCAAGATACGGCTGCTGGATAAAAAGAAAGTTGAAAAACAGCGCCTGAACTGGCAGCTGCTGAACGTGGCATTACCCGTTCTGCTGGTGATACTTTTCGGGATCGTTCAAACAGTTTTAAGAAAAAGAAGATATGCGAGATGAAATGTTTGTCATGCTGAGCGTAGTCGAAGCACAAAACATTAAGACAGTTTATTAAGCCCTTCGACTACGCTCAGGGTGACACAATGAGATTATAAAAGAGAGAAATGAAAAAAAACAAAGCATTCATAATTATTGCCATTTTGCTCACTGCATTGGCTGTTTACCTGGTCATCACTAATTCAGGCTCTACCCTCAATGTTGAAAAAACAAGCTTTGCCGTAGAGGATACAGCATCCATCACAAAGATTTTTATGGCCGATAAAAGCGGTCACACTGTTACACTGAACAGGACAGGCGTTGCCGAATGGAATGTAAACGGAAATTACGATGCCAGGCAGGATGCCATCAATACCCTGCTTGCTACTATAAAAAAAGTGGAGATGAAAGCCCCGGTAGGGATCAATGCACGCGAAAATATTCTGAAAGACCTGGCCGCGAGGGCAATAAAAGTAGAGATCTACCAGGGTGATGATCTTGCTAAGGTATATTACGTGGGAGGCCCAACCCCGGATAATTCAGGAACCTATATGGCCATTGAAAACGATGGCGATTTTTCGGATCCTTACATTACGCATATACCCGGCTTTTTCGGATACCTCACCACCCGCTATATCGTGCTTGATTATAAATGGCATACAACTGCTGTTTTTAATAGTCCCCTCAGCGAGATCAGCTCGGTAAAAATGGAATACTATGATAAGCCGGGCGATTCATTTGAGATCACAGAAGCTGAAAATGGATCATTTAACCTGAGATCATTAAAGTTTAATGCTCCGCTGAATAATTTCGACAGTATTGCTGTAAAAGAATACCTGGTAAGTTACCGGAATGTGCATTTTGAAGCTTTTGAGAAAATGAAAACCGAAACAAGGGATTCTGTTCTCGCTTCGCGTCCATTTTTCAGGATAACACTCAAAACAAAAAACGGGAAAATAACTACGGTAACTTCCTACCTCATTAAGGCAAAACCGGGTGCTGTTGATCTCCAGGGAAATCATATTGATTATGATCCCGACCGGATGTATGCAAAAATAAACGAAGAACAGGACCTTGCCCTGATCCAGTTCTTCACCTTCGACAATTTACTTAAACCCCTTTCGTGGTTTGAAACAGATCCCGGCATCAAAAAGAAAAATCCTGAAAAGGAATAAAAAGAAATACTAAACAAAACATCTGACTTATGAAAAATCTCAGCTCCTGTTTTATTTGCCTCCTGATATCATGCATTTCTGTTTCAGCCCAGGTGCCGCGCCTTACCAAATACCAGATCAACGAGACCGGCCGCTATGCATATTACCCCTCTGATCCCGGGTATGTGGAACCAGAAAAATCAGATGATGGCTCAGATGTATATACGCTGGAAGTAGAATTTGCAGGAGTAAATTATGGAACCATTATGGTTGACTTTGCAGACGGGATGATGAACGAGGTAAGCAAAGAAGAGCTTGAAACCATGTTAACATCGTATCTCGATTTTTTGCAGGGAGCGCTGAAAATTACCGGCAGCGCCGGGTACGGAATGGGACATACACTTGAATCGAACCCGGACGCATCCGGAGTAATTGATTACTGGGAAGATGAAGAAGGCAGACCCTGGGTGATCAAAGGCTGGGTGGATAAAAACACACTGGCTGTAATGTATATCTATGCAAAAGAGCTGCCGGCCGACGGCATCCAAAGCATGTTCCTGAACGGGTTCAGGTTTAATTAATAAAGCTCTTCCAGAATCCCTTTTCCCTGCCTCAGAATTTCCGGGGCCCCATTGGAGCAATCGATAACGGTGGATACATGGTTATCTCCAAAGCCCCCGTCGATCACCATATCAACACGGTCTTCGTATTTCTCATGAATGAGCTCAGGGTTTGTGGTGTACTCAATCACCTCATCCTCATCATGAACAGAAGCTGACATGATAGGATTGCCTAAACGGTTGACAATTTCAAGGGCTATATTATTATCAGGTATGCGGATACCAACTGTTTTTTTCTTGCTCCTGAACAGATCAGGTACCGTATTTTTCGCCTGCAGTACAAATGTGAATGGTCCGGGAAAAGCTTTCTTCATCAGCTTATACGTTGAAGTATCTACACTACGTGCAAAATCTGAAAGGTGACTGAGGTCGTAGCAGATAAATGAAAAATTGGCCTTTTTCCGGTCGATGTTACGGATACGGCAGATGCGTTCCACGGCTTTCTGGTTGTAAATATCACATCCTATTCCGTAAACTGTGTCCGTTGGATAAATGATCACCCCTCCGTCTTTCAGACAGTCAATGACCTGGTCAATTTTTCGTTGCTCAGGGTTTTTGGGATGAATTTTCAGTAGCATATAGTAGGGCTGTCACCCTGAGCGTAGTCGAAGGGTTCTTATCAAAACGCTTCAACTATGCTCAGTGGATATATCAATTATTTCTTTGCATCTGCCAGAAATTTCGCCAGGCCAATATCTGTCAACGGGTGATTCAGTAATGCTGTAATAGCGCTCAGCGGGCATGTTGCAACATCAGCTCCAATCTCCGCACATTTGATAATATGAATAGGGTGGCGAACCGAAGCGGCAAGTATCTGTGTTTCATACCCGTAATTATCATAGATCAGCCTCATCTGCGCGATCAGCTCAAGGCCATCCTGGCTTACATCATCCAGCCTGCCTATAAAGGGTGAGCAATAGGTTGCGCCTGCTTTGGCTGCCAGCAAGGCCTGCCCTGCAGAAAAGATCAAGGTGCAATTGGTTTTAATGCCTTTGGAAGAAAAATATTTGAGCGCTTTTACCCCATCTTTGATCATAGGAATTTTCACTACGATCTGCGGATGAAGGGCAGCAAGCACTTCCCCTTCTTCCACCATTCCTTTAAAATCGGTTGAGATCACCTCGGCGCTTACATCGCCTTCCACAATATTGCAGATATCAACATAATGTTTGATGATATTTGCTTCTCCTTTAATTCCTTCTTTCGCCATCAGCGAAGGGTTGGTGGTTACTCCATCAAGAACACCCAGTTCCTGGGCTTCCTTGATCTGGGCAAGGTTTGCAGTATCAATAAAAAATTTCATTTCAGGTTAATTTTTGGTGGTTTACCCTAAGCATACCTCAGGATTTTCGGGAATAAAGATAGATAGCCTGTGGTAACGGCCTGATAATTTTTATCAACAAAAAACTGACACTTTTAATGATTTAAAGTAGTAAACACACTGATCTGACATCTACTACTTTCTTACCTTTGTACTATGCACAATAAAATCACTGAATCTGAATCAGGCTACAACCATCTCGAAAACATGTCGGTTCATGAATTGCTCACCGGCATCAACACCGAAGATAAAAAAGTAGCCTTTGCCGTTGAGCATGCTATTCCACAGGTTGAGAAATTAGTGGAAGCCATTACCGCGAAAATGAAGAACGGCGGACGCTTGTTTTATTTGGGAGCAGGCACCAGCGGCAGGCTGGGAATTGTGGATGCATCGGAGTGCCCGCCTACGTATGGTGTGCCTCACGGACTGGTAATAGGTATAATCGCCGGAGGTGATACAGCAATCCGCAAAGCAGTTGAATTTGCAGAAGATGATGAACACAAAGGCTGGGAAGACCTGAAGGAACACATGATCAATTCAAATGATAGCGTTATAGGCATCACTGCTTCCGGAACAGCGCCTTATGTTTTAGGAGCACTTAAAAAATGCAATGAAGAAGGGGTGACAACCGGAAGCATTACTTGTAATCCCGGAAGCCCTGTGGCCCTGGCTGCACAGTTCCCGGTGGAAGTGGCAGTGGGACCTGAATTTGTAACAGGCAGCACCCGCATGAAATCAGGAACTGCACAAAAGCTGGTGCTGAATATGATCTCAACTACAGTGATGGTAAAACTGGGAAGAGTAAAAGGAAACCGGATGGTGGATATGCAACTAAGCAACAACAAGCTGATCGATCGTGGCACAAAAATGGTAATGGATGAGTTGAAGGTAGATTACGAAACAGCAAATGAATTGCTGAAAAAATTCGGAAGCGTGAGAAAAGCGGTGGAATCCAAAAAGTAATATGCAGGATATAGAACCTTTTTATAACTGGCGAGAGCTCTATATATCTTCCGAGGATGTTCGCTCGCCTTTTTATGAAAGGGAATACAGCGAGTTTGAATATACCCACACCATCTATAATTATTACATCCATCCCCAGTGGGATTACATGGGCTCCCCTACCCTTTTCATCAAGATCATTTATGCTGATTATGAAGCAGGCTTTGCTATAACAGAGCTGATCGGGGAGTGGAATGATGCCATCAACAACGACATCATGATCTTAAAACGGGATATCATGGATGAGCTGATCCGGCATGGGATCAATAAATTTATCCTTATCGGTGAAAATGTGCTTAACTTCCATGCTTCCGATGATTCGTATTACGAAGAATGGTTCGATGATATTGAAGAGGGATGGATCGTTGGAGTAAATTTCAGGGAGCATGTGCTTAAAGAAATGTCGGCAGCAAACATTGATTATTACATCACCTTCGGAGGTGAATTCAATGACATGGATTGGCGTACACACTCACCATTACAACTGTTAGAGCGGATAGAGAAAATAATGGGAAGAAGGCTGGGAACAGGAACCGGAGGTTAACATTTTCACACCCCAAACTGCCTGAAGTGATGATCAATATGCTTATAGGCAACCTTACCCCACTCCATCCTGCTCATGTGACCGAAAATAGCATGGGGAGAAAATTTAAAGCTTTCCCCTTTTTCAGTGAACCGGTCAAGGGTGATTAAAAAATTATCCAGCTCCACTTCAAAAGATGCCGTGTCGGAATTCTTCATTTCTTTTGCGGTCAGCAATCCCCGGGGCCAGGGAATTGTCATACCAAACGTAAATACCGTTATGCGGCTGATCAGTTTATTGAACCAGGGCTTTACTTTTAAATCACCTAAGCCCATTCGCAATTGTGCGCTGAGGTGCCAGAGCATCTGTTCAACACTCATTTTACCCCACCCCCTTACCGAGTATGGCTTAAGGGCTTTTGCCCTTTGTAACACCTCTTTCCTGACTTCGGGATCAAATACTGATTTCATGAATTAATGATCGAAAACGATTCCTGTATGGCGGTATAAATTTCATCAAGATCCTTATCACTTATGCAATACGGAGGCACAAGATAAATAACATTTCCAAGCGGCCTGAGCACAATGCCTTTTGAAATAAAGAACAGGTACAGTTCATTTCGCATGGCGCTGAAATACCCTTTTTCACCGGCAAATTCAATGGCAAGTATTGTACCTGACTGACGAACATCAGCTATGCTCTTATTGTCTTTTATTTTGCTGGCAAATGTTGTATGGCTGTACGTGATCCTCTCAATATTTTTTTTGGTCTCCTCTCTCTCCAGCAATTCAATGCTCGCCACAGCAACTGCACATGCAAGAGGGTTTGCAGTATAAGAATGACCATGAAAAAAGGTCCTTACCTTATCAGTTCCATCCGAAAGGAAAGCGTTGTATATTTTACCGGTACAGGTGGTAACACCCAGGGGCATCACTCCTCCTGTTAGTCCTTTTGAAAGACAAAAAATATCAGGTTGCCCCTGCTGATGATCACATGCAAAGAAGTTGCCGGTCCGGTAAAAGCCTGTGAATACCTCATCTGCAATAGAGAGCACATTGTACTTCCTGCATAAACCCAGCATTTTCTCCAGCATAGCCGGGTCATACATCTTCATCCCGGCAGTACCCTGTACCAGGGGTTCAAAGATGAAAGCAGCAACATCACCTTTCTTAAACGCGGTTTCAAGCTGTAACAGGGTATTACTATCCTGTGAGGGAAAATCGGCAAACTCAACATCAAACAGGTATGAATTGAATGGAGCGGTAAAAGCGCTCCGGCTGCTTGCACTCATTGCCCCAAATGTATCACCATGGTATGCACCTTCCAATGCGAGCAGTTTTGTTTTTTTTTCACCTGAGTTATACCAGTACTGAAATGCCATTTTCAGTGCTACCTCCACTGCCGTAGAGCCATCATCCGAATAAAATATTTTTTGCTGGTTATCAGGCAGGTGCTGAAGTAATTTTTCGGCAAGCTTTACAGCCGGCGCATGGGTAAACCCGGCAAAGATCACCTGCTCAATTTTCGAAAACTGGTTTTGTAAAGCCTGTGCGAGATAAGGATGCGCATGACCGTGTAAATTTACCCACCACGATGAAACCGCATCAATATACCTGTTCCCTTTTTCATCAAAAAGATAAGCGCCCTCAGCTTTCTCAACTACGATGTTGGGAATTGCATCCTTCATTTGTGTGTAGGGATGCCAGATAAGATGTTTATCTTTTTCGGAAAGGCTCAAGGAAATATCCTGGTTTATCACTTAATAAATGGCCTGATGATCAGCCTTACCCCGCGGTCGTAATTAAAATAGCTCCACATCCAGTTGATAAGGGTTACCACCCTGTTGCGCCATCCCACCAATGCCATCAGGTGAACAAACATCCACGCAAACCAGGCAAGAATTCCCTGCATTTTAAGAAAAGGCAACTCGACCACCGCTTTGTTACGTCCTATGGTTGCCATAGAGCCGAGGTCCATATACTTAAACGGTTTCAGGGGTTTCTGTGTCAGCATATTTTTAATGTTTTTGGCAAGACGTGAGCCCTGCTGCATGGCCACCTGGGCTACCATCGGATGCCCTTTACTGAATTCAGGGGTACTCATACTGGCCACATCACCTATTGCAAAAACTGATTCATACCCCTTTACCCTGTTGAACTCATCCACAACAAGGCGTTTATTCCGGAGCAAGGTATCACCACCTATTCCCTTGATCGCTGCCCCTTCTACCCCGGCAGCCCAGATCAGGGTTTCGGCCATAAGCTCAACCCCGGTATTCGTATTTATTTTTCCACCGTCATAATCTTTTACAGCGGTATTGAGTAATGTTTTTACTCCAAGACCGGAAAGGAATTTAAGGGTGCTTGCAGAAGAAACCTCGGAAAAGCTTGCCAGCAGTCTTGGTCCGGCTTCCAGGAGGTAGATCTGCATACGGCTGGCATCCAGGCCGGGATAATCCGCGGGCAATACATGCGCTTTCATTTCTGCCAGGGCACCCGCCAGTTCCACACCGGTGGGGCCACCCCCAACGATCACAAAATTGAGTAGCTTATCTATTTCACGCTGGTCATCGGGCAGCATTGACTTTTCAAAATTCTGCAGGATCAGGCTCCTGAGATCAAGTGCCTCCGGAATGGTTTTCATGGGCATGCTTTGCTCTTCCACATTCTTTAATCCGAAAAAACCGGTTTGTGAGCCTGTTGCCAATATAAGGTAATCATATTCCAAAACGCCGATGCTGGTAAGCAGCATTTTCTTATCCGTGACGATCTCCTGCACATCAGCCATCCTGAAAATAATATTATCCTGTTTTCTGAATATTTTACGGATCGGAAATGCAATAGAATCGGGTTCCAGTCCCGACGAAGCCACCTGGTATAACAGGGGCTGAAATGTATGATAATTATTGCGGTCGATCAGTACGACCTGTACCGGTGCATTTTTCAGTGCGCTTGCAGCACTAAGGCCTCCAAAGCCGCCACCAATGATCACCACACGTGGAAGAGTTGTTTCTGGAATATTCATGGGGACAAAGATATATTGATTTGGTATCAACGGGTTTAAAATACCGTTTTTAATGAACCCGTCTCTTTTCCGGGCTTTTTGTTTTTCTATGCAAAAACCTCTGTTTTTTTTAAAAAAATCATGTAGGTTTGACAACAAACAAAATCATCTCCCATGCTAAAATGGCTGTTCAGGATCCTTGTCTTTATCCTTGTATTAATTGCAGGCTATGTTGCCCTGTACTGGCAAAATGATATCCCGCTGGAAACCCTTAAAAAGAAATACTGTAATGAGCAATCAAAATTCATTGAGGTAAACGGGCAGCAGATACATTACCGTGATGAAGGAAGCGGACCCGTGCTGGTGCTGGTGCATGGCACCTCCTCCTCACTCCATACCTGGGGCGCCTGGGTAAATGAACTGAAGAATGACTTCCGCATCATCCGCATGGATATCCCTGCCTTCGGCATTACCGGCGAAACAAAAGAACGGAATTACACCATTGAGAACTATGTAAAATTCATTGATGATTTTACACGTACATTGGGGATCGATACCTTTTACCTTGCAGGAAATTCGCTGGGGGGAGAGATCACCTGGAACTATGCCTATACCCACCCTGAACGGGTAAAGAAGATCATCCTGATCGATGCAGCGGGTTATAAGCGGAAAAATGCAACTCCGCTTGCCTTTAAAATAGCGCAGACCCCTTACCTGAATAAGGTAATGACAAAAATAACCCCGAAGCGCATCATCCGCAATTCAATGAAAGGGATCTATTATGACGACAGCAAAGTAACCGATTCGGTAGTTACCCATTACTTCGAAATGCTGTTGCGGCCGGGCAACCGGCAGGCCTTTGCTGACCGTGTTAATGTGATCAGGTATGAAGCTGAAGAAAAAGTAAATAAAATAAAAACGCCAGCACTTATCCAATGGGGACAATATGATACCTGGATCCTTCCTGAAGATGCAGAGAAGTTTAAAAAGGATATAGCAGGATCAGAGGTGAAATATTATGCTGCCGGGCATGTACCTATGGAAGAGCTGCCTCACGAAACTGCAATGGATGCCAGGGCTTTTCTGTTAAAATAGCAGGGATAAAAATCAGCTTCAATTATGATTTTATTTCGGTAAATTTGCGCCGTTAAAAATTAGCCAAAGCTTTCTTTCCTTTTAATCCCGACCAAAAAACACATGTCCGATATCATTCACCTTCTTCCTGATTCAGTAGCCAACCAGATTGCGGCAGGAGAAGTGATCCAGCGCCCGGCATCGGTGGTGAAAGAATTGCTTGAGAATTCGGTTGACGCCGGAAGCTCACATATCCAGCTGATCATCAAGGAAGCAGGACGGACCCTGATCCAGGTGTTCGACAATGGCTGCGGCATGAGCGATACGGATGCCCGCATGTGCTTTGAGCGTCATGCCACTTCCAAGATAAGGGAAGCCAACGACCTGTTTGCGATCCGCACCAAAGGCTTTCGCGGTGAGGCCATGGCATCCATAGCTGCTATTGCCCATGTTGAAATGAAGACCAGGCTCCATGACCTGGAACTGGGAACACGGATAGACATAGAAGGCTCGGAAGTAAAGCGGCAGGAACTGTTTCATTGTCCGCCCGGAACAAGCATCTCTGTAAAAAACCTGTTCTACAATGTTCCGGCCCGCCGGAATTTTTTGAAATCAAACAGTGTTGAATGCAAACATATTATTGAGGAGTTCCAGCGTGTTGCGCTGGCGCATCCTGAAGTGGGCTTCAGCATGCACAATGATGGCAAGGAAGTCTTCCACATGAAGCCCGGAAGCGTGCGCCAGCGGATCGTTGATATCTTCGGAAACACCATCAACGAAAAATTAGTTCCGCTGGATGAGGAAACCACCATCATCAAGATCATGGGCTTTATCGGCAAGCCTGAATTTGCACGGAAAACAAGGGGCGAACAGTATTTTTTTGTGAACAACCGCTTTATTAAAAGCCCCTACCTGCACCATGCCGTGCAGGCAGCTTACAATGACCTGCTTAATTCAGACAGCTTCCCTTCCTATTTTCTTTACTTTGATGTGAGGCCTGATTTTATTGATATTAATATCCATCCCACCAAGACTGAAATAAAATTCGAGGACGAAAAATCAGTGTATGCGATCCTGCGCTCTGCTGTAAAGCTTTCGCTGGGTAAATTTAACATAGCGCCTACAATTGATTTTGAGATCGAGACCAGCATGGATTTTCCACCGCCCCCTAAAAATGCGGCCATCATACAACCTGAAATAAAATTCAATAAGGATTACAACCCTTTTGTAATTGAAAAGACAACTGCATCTGCCCGAACAAAGGACAAGATCATTGAACGCAGCAAACAGGACGACTGGCGAAAGCTGTACGAAAACATGGAGGTGGTGAAAACAGTGGAACAGAAAGCCATCATTCCCGAAGAAGACGAAAAGCTCATCCCGGCCAAAAAGCACAACTACCAGCTGCATAACCGCTATATCATTTCGCACATTAAATCAGGCATGATGCTCATTGATCAGCACAGGGCACATGAGCGCATCCTGTATGAGAATTTTCTCAATGCACTGGAAGTGGGTATTGCAGTGAACCAGCAAAACCTCTTCCCGATCGAAGTTGTTTTTGCGCCGGCAGATTTCAATCTCCTCCAGGAAATGGAAGAAGATATCCGGCACCTTGGTATCAGCCTGCGGCAGATCGCCAAGAATACATTTGCTGTAGATGGGGTTGCTTCTCATTTCCCTTCGGCCAATGTTCCGCAATTGCTGGATGATATGCTGGAGATCTTCAAAAACGAATTTTCGGAAAGCCGTAACCGGCACGATGCCCTTGCAAAATCACTGGCACGGAAATCTGCGATAAAATACGGGCAGCAATTGAGCCCCGAAGAGATGAGTGACCTTGTTGACAAGCTGTTTGCATGCAAAATGCCTTATTATTCTCCCTCAGGAAAACCGGCCATCATTAAAATGTCACTGGAAGACCTGGAAAAGAATTTTCAGAAATGAGCTACCAGCAATACCGCCCTTCAGGTTTCAGCATTCTTCCCCCGGTTGTAAAAAACCTGCTGATCATTAACGGGCTTTTTTTCCTGGCTACCATCACCCTTTCGCAGGTTGACCTGATTGAAATGCTGGGATTGCATCCATTTGAATCCCGCTTATTCAAACCCTACCAGTTGGTCACTCATTTTTTTATGCATGGCGGACTGGCTCATATTTTTTCAAATATGTTTGCCTTATGGATGTTTGGCAATGCCCTTGAAAATTACTGGGGCGGTAAAAAGTTCCTTATTTATTACCTGCTTACCGGATTAGGCGCTGCGGCTCTTCACCTAGGCATCATGGAGTTCCAGATACACAGGCTTATGGCGGAAATGTCGCCCGAAGATATTGAAGCCGTTTTATTTGAAGGGCCTGGCTTATTAAAAAGTCTTCAGAATTATACGGACCCCAACCTGGCACAATTGAACCAGCTTCTTAATACTTCTACAGTAGGTGCCTCCGGTGCTGTTTTCGGGGTATTGCTGGCTTTCGGAATGACATTTCCTAACACAATAATTTATGTTTATTTTGCATTACCGATAAAAGCAAAATATTTTGTAATGCTGTATGGCGCTTTCGAGCTCTATGCCGGCATACAAAACAACCCGGGCGATAATGTTGCCCATTTTGCCCACCTCGGTGGAATGATTTTTGGTTATTTCCTTATACGGTACTGGAATAAAACCCGTTATCATTAATAGAATTTATGAGTTCGTTTTCAGAGGATATCAGATCACCATTCAACTCAGGGAATACCATTGGCCAATTAATGGTCATCAATATTTCTATTTTCCTGGTCCTTGTTATTTACCAGTTCATTCTTACCATCTCCGGTCTTGATCCGGAGCGGGGATCATCTATTTTTCACGCTACGGTGAGCTGGATCGCAGTTCCCATGAGCTTTAAAGAATTGCTGTTTAAGCCCTGGACCCTGCTCAGCTATATGTTTGTGCATTACAACATCTGGCATATTTTCGGAAATATGCTCATGCTCTTTATTTTCGGAAAGATATTGCAGGAGTTTGCAGGAAGCAAACGGGTATTACCTGTTTATATCTTTGGCGGACTTATCGGGGCTGTGCTTGCACTGGCTACCTATCATCTTATCCCTACCTTCAGGCAACATGCCCCTGCTGATTTTATGGTGGGTGCAAGCGCAGGGGTTATGGCCATTGTTCTGGCCTCAGCAACCATGGTGCCCGATTATATGTTGCACCTGTTTATCCTGGGGCCTGTGCGGCTTAAATACATTGCCCTGTTTGTGGTGGTGCTCGACCTGATCGGGGTAACCTATTTTGATAACGCAGGGGGGCATCTCAGCCATCTCGGCGGGGCCATCTTCGGGTATATCTTTGTTTCGCAATTGAAAAAAGGCAGGGATCTTTCTTCCGGATTTATCAGCTTATTAAACAGGCTTAAGCAATTATTCAGCAGGCGATCAAAAATAAAAGTGGTTCATAAGCGTTCTGTAAGTGATGAGGATTATAACCTGAAAAGAAAAATAAAGCAGGAGGAGATCGACTCGATCCTTGATAAAATTTCTACCTCAGGATATGAAAGCCTTACCAAACAGGAAAAAGAGATCTTATTTAAAGCGAGTAATGAGAAGTAGCTCCACTTCATGAAAAACCTTTCGCTGTTCAATAAAATTATTTTCGGGCTTAATATGCTGGCAGAATTCGCCCTGCTGCTCTCCTACTCTGCTTCGTATATCAGTCCGGAGAAAGTATGGTACCTTGCTTTTTTCGGACTGGCCTACCCTATCATTCTTTTAATAAATATTTTCTTTGTTATCTATTGGGCGGTGCAGATCAAATGGCAATTTGCGGTATCACTTGTTACCATCCTGATCGGCTTTAAATTTTTGATGGCTTATTACAGCTTCGGTAACAAGGAAGAAAGTGAAAATGCAGAAGGGATCAAGGTACTAAGCTATAATGTCCGATTGTTTGACCTGTATAACTGGAGCAAGAATATTGACACACGCGATAAGATCATGACCCTGCTGAAGGAAGAAAAGCCTCAGATCCTTTGCATACAGGAATTCTTCCACGACAATACAGGCTATTTTCCTACTATAAATTCCCTGAAAGAGATCGAAGGGATAAAAAAACATTATCTCCACAACTATGTGGCCATGAAGGATACAGCCTGGTGGGGTATCGCCTTATTTACATCCTACCCCATCGTAGGCAAGGGCGTTATCGAATTTGAAAAAAGCCATGGGAACCTTTGTATCTATGCCGATCTGAAAATAAATGACGATACCATACGGGTATACAATGCACACCTTCAATCCGTAAAATTTAAACCGGAGGATTACAAAACAATTGAGGAAATTGAAAATTATAAAGAAGAAAATTCCTTGTCGCTTAATTCAGGAAAGAAAATTTTAATGCGCCTGAAAGAAGCTTTTAAAAAGAGGGCTAAACAGGTCGATACCATTACCGAGCACATTAAAAATTGCCCTTATGAAGTGCTGATCTGCGGCGATTTTAATGATACCCCTACCTCCTATACCTATCATAACTTATCCTCCGGACTTACCGATGCCTTTATTGAAAGCGGCAGCGGGTTTGGAAATACCTATATCGGAAAAATGCCTTCCTTCCGGATCGACTATATCCTGCACAGCCCATCCATCACCTCCTCTGAATTCAGAATATTGCCTGAAAAGCTTTCTGATCATCATGCTGTGAGTTGTTTTATTAAGTTAGGTGAATAACCGATTATTTTTTTGATTTATTTCACGCTCAAATATTTAATCCTACTCAATGGGCAAATTTGAAATTACTGGTGGTATCCGTCTAAAAGGCGACTTAGTGCCCCAGGGCGCTAAAAATGAGGCCCTGCAGGTGATCTGCGCCGTGCTGCTTACTCCTGAAAAAGTAGTCATCAGTAATATCCCTGATATCAGGGATGTGAACAAGCTGATCGAGCTGCTGGCCGCTTTAGGTGTTAAAACAGAGAAAACAGGTCACGAGGAATTCACATTCCAGGCAGATAATGTGGACCTGGAGTTCCTTAACTCTGATCAATTTAAAAAGCTGGCTTCGGGCTTACGCGGGTCAATTATGATCGTTGGACCGTTGCTGGCCCGTTTCGGAAAAGGATATATTCCAAGCCCGGGTGGTGACAAGATCGGGCGCAGGAGACTGGATACCCACTTTATCGGGTTTCAGAATTTAGGCGCAAAGTTTATTTATGACGGGGCCACTAAATTCTATAAGGTGGAAGCCAATAAGCTTAAAGGATGCTATATGCTGCTGGATGAAGCATCGGTAACCGGCACTGCCAATATCGTTATGGCAGCCGTTATGGCCAAAGGGATCACCACTATTTACAATGCCGCCTGCGAGCCCTATGTTCAGCAACTGTGTAAAATGCTGAACAGTATGGGAGCAAAGATATCAGGGATCGGGTCAAATATGCTGGTGATCGATGGTGTTGACAGCATGACTGGATGCAGTCATCGTCTTCTGCCTGATATGATCGAGATCGGCAGTTTTATAGGCCTCGCCGCCATGACGCAGAGCGAGATCACAATCAAGGATGTAGCCTATGAGCATTTGGGTATCATCCCGGATACGTTTAAGCGCCTGGGTATAAAAATGGAACGCCGGGGAGATGATATTTACATCCCTTCACAGGAACATTATGAGATTGATACATTTATCGATGGTTCTATCCTGACCATTGCCGACGCCATCTGGCCCGGTTTCACCCCCGATCTGATCAGCATCGTGCTGGTGGTGGCTACCCAGGCCAAAGGCAGTGTGCTGATCCACCAGAAAATGTTTGAAAGCCGACTGTTTTTTGTGGATAAGCTGATCGACATGGGCGCACAGATCATTTTATGCGACCCTCACCGGGCTACGGTTATTGGTATGGACCGCAAGCATTCACTTAAAGGGATAGAGATGACCTCGCCTGATATACGGGCCGGGAATGCCCTGCTTATTGCTGCCTTATCGGCAAAAGGCAAAAGCACGATCCACAATATTGAACAGATCGACCGTGGCTACCAGAAAATTGATGAGCGGCTCAATAAACTGGGCGCAAACATTGTAAGAATAGAATAAACTATTTTTGGCAGTATTATTGTTTAACTTTGCAAAATCAAAAAACAAAACATGAATAAACACCTTTTTCTTTCCGTTATCTCCCTATTCATTTTCCAGGCAGGTACATATGCCCAAACCGCAACAGCCACAGCCGTTGCACCAAAAACCGGGCTGAATGTTGGAGACATCGCTCCCGAATTGAAATTCAAAAATCCTGACGGGCAGGAGATCGCTCTTTCTTCCCTGCGCGGAAAGGTAGTGCTGATCGATTTCTGGGCTTCGTGGTGCAGGCCCTGCAGGCTCGAAAACCCGAATGTGGTGGCAGCCTACAACAAATATAAAGACTCTAATTTCACCCGCGGAAAAGGCTTCACTGTTTATGGTGTTTCTCTTGACCAGAATGCACAGGGATGGAAAAATGCGATCATACAGGATGGCCTGATCTGGGATACCCACGTAAGCGACCTGATGAGCTGGAATTCAGCTGCAGCAGCTATTTACGGGGTGCGCGGCATCCCCACCAACTGGCTGATCGATGGGAAAGGGATCATCATAGGAACTAACCTTCGTGGCCCTGCTCTTGACCAGGCAATTGAGCAATACCTGGTTAAATAAACAGGTATAATATATTTTTACACAAAGGCAGGCAGATCGTCTGCCTTTGCTATTTTTGCCCCTCCTTAAAAATTTTGCTGCCAAAATGGCGTAAAACAGCGAATGGCAGGCTATTTGAAAGGGCATTTGAATTATAAAAAGCGCTTAAATAATGATAAAAGAAGAAAACCAGGTCGATACTCCTGAAAACAATGAAGAACCCGTTAACGAAAATCAGCCCGCTGAACAGGAAACCCCTGCCGAAGACCCGGCAAAACTGTTGCAGGCTAAAGTAGATGAGCTGAATGACAAATACATCCGTCTTTATTCTGAATTTGATAATTACCGTAAGCGTACGATAAAGGAAAAAAGCGACCTGCATAAAACTGCCGGTGAAGATATTTTCAAAATTCTTTTGCCGGTGCTGGATGATTTTGAGCGCGCAATAGGTTCAATGAAGGAAGCCAAAGATATTAATGCTTTAAAAGAAGGTGTAGAGCTTATCTACAGTAAACTGAAGAATAGCTTACAGCAAAAAGGACTCGCTCCTATGGAAAGCAAAGGAGAAGCATTTGATGCCGATATCCATGAGGCGATAACCAATGTCCCTGCTCCAACCGAAGACCTGAAAGGTAAAGTGGTTGAAGAAGTGGAAAAAGGGTATTCACTGAATGGAAAAGTGATCCGTTACGCAAAAGTTATTGTAGGAAGTTAAAATAAGTACGGTTTAAGGATTCAATTTCGGATTTAATCCGGGATCAAAGAATTCGAAGTCCGAAATATTCAATCATGGCAAAAAGAGATTTTTACGAAATTCTGGGTGTTCCGCGCAATGCCGATGAAGCGGAGATAAAAAAGGCATACCGGAAAATGGCACTAAAACATCACCCCGACAAAAATCCGGGTGATAAAGCTTCAGAAGAGCGGTTCAAGGAAGCAGCAGAAGCATACGAGATCCTGAGTGATAAAGGCAAGCGTCAGCGTTATGACCAATTCGGTCACGCCGGAATGGGCAATGGAGGCGGACATGGGGCCGGAGGATTTGGTGGCGGCATGTCGATGGATGATATCTTCAGCCAGTTTGGCGATATTTTTGGATCAGGAGGATTTGGCGGGGGCTTTGGAAGAAGCTCGGGCGGAGGAAGAAGGGTAAACCGCGGCACTAACCTGAGGGTGAAAGTAAAGCTTACCCTGGAAGAGATAGCCAACGGAATTCAAAAAAAAATAAAGGTAAATAAATACATTTCCTGCACCAGCTGCCATGGCACGGGCGCCGAGCATGGCTCGGGCTTTTCAAACTGCTCTACCTGCCATGGCTCAGGCCATGTTACCCGGGTAACCGATACTATTCTCGGAAGGATGCAGACCACCACCACCTGTCCGCATTGCGGGGGTGAGGGAAAAACCATTAAAAACAAATGCAATACCTGTTTCGGGGATGGCATTGTTAAAGGTGAGGAAGTGATCGAGATCAATATTCCTGCCGGGGTAAGCGATGAGATGCAGCTTTCCATGAACGGGAAAGGTAATGCCGCAGCCCGTGGGGGAATTCCAGGTGACCTGATCATTGCCATTGAGGAAGAACCGCATGCGCACCTGAAGCGCGACGGGATCAACCTGCATTTCGATCTTCACATCAGCTTTATCGATGCAGCGCTGGGAACCGCAATTGAAGTGCCTACCATTGATGGAAAAGCACGGATAAAAATAGAACCCGGAACCCAGGGAGGGAAAGTATTGCGCCTGCGCGATAAAGGCTTACCCGATATTAACAATAATCGTCACCGGGGAGATATCCTGGTTGACATCAACGTGTGGACACCCAAGCACCTCAGCTCTGAAGAACGCAGTGTACTGGAAAAGCTTAAAGATTCAGAAAACTTTAAACCCAAGCCGGATAAGAACGACAAGAGCTTCTTTGAAAAAATGAAGGATTATTTTCATTAAAATTAAAAAAATCCCCGCCTGAAGCGGGGATTTTTTTGTTACTTAGTATCAGATTTTAATTAACCGAATTCATGGAAATTTTTAAAGCAGAGCAGGTCACCAAGCGGTATGCACACCATCTCGCCCTTGATGATGTAAGCATCGCTGTGCGCGAAAAAAGTATTTTTGGTTTACTCGGCCCGAACGGCGCGGGTAAAACCTCGTTGATCCGTATCATTACCCAGATCACTGCTCCAGACAGCGGGGAGCTTTTTTTTCATGGGCGCAAGCTCATCCCCTCCGATACCGAAAAAATTGGCTACCTGCCCGAAGAGCGTGGCCTCTATAAAAAGATGGAAGTGGGCGAACAGGCATTATACCTTGCACAGCTGAAAGGCCTGAGCAGGAAGGATGCGGGCACCAAACTAAAATACTGGTTCGAAAAATTTGAGATACAGGACTGGTGGAAAAAGAAAGTGGAAGAGCTATCGAAAGGAATGGCCCAGAAAGTGCAGTTTATTGTTACTATCCTTCACGAGCCTGAATTGCTTATCCTCGATGAACCCTTCAGCGGCTTTGACCCCATCAATGCCAACCTGATCAAGGCAGAGATCCTTGAGATGAAAAAGAAGGGAACCACCATCATTTTTTCAACGCATAATATGAGCTCAGTGGAGGAATTATGCGATGATATTGCGCTGATCAACCAGTCGCAAAAGATACTGGATGGTTCAGTATACACTATACGCAATGCCTATAAAAGCAATATCTGGGAAGTGGGCTATCTTTCTCAGAACTCAGGCAGGTTGCATCTCCCTGCCGATTTTGAATTACTTGAAAGCAGGGAAGACGAAGGGAAGAAGATCGTGAGGATCAAGATCGGCACCCACAAATCAAATGAATTGCTGAATGTACTTTTACAGGATGTGAATATTATTTCATTTAAGGAAGAGATCCCAACAATGAATGATATCTTTATTCAGAAAGTCAATGAGATGAACGCTTCAAAAAAACTTGTCCATGCATAAAATTGCCCTCATCATTAAACGCGAATACCTTACGAGGGTAAAAAAGAAGTCATTCATTGTAATGACCATACTCGGCCCCCTGCTGATGGGTGGTTTATTTATTATACCCATCTGGATCGCTAACCAGGATGATGACAGTACCGAAGTGCTGGTGGTTGATGAAAGCTTTTTATTTGAAAAAACCTTTCCTGATAAGGAAAACCTGAAATTCCATTTTGCGAAAGACATGGGATTGGGTGAAGCGGAAAAACAGCTTGAGCAGGATCATTATTCCGCAGTATTGTATATCCCCCAGAACATCCTTAACAGTAATGGGGCTGAGATCATTTATAAAAAACAGCCGGGGTTCAATACCATCATGTATATCGAAAGCTCGATAGAAAATGAGCTGGAAAGCCTGAAGCTTGCACGCTCAGGTATCGACCGGAAAACATTAGCCGCTGCAAAGACTGACATCCGGATGCGAAAAAGCAAATACGAAAGCGGTGTAAAGGAAAGCAAGAATACGGAGCTGAGCATGGTGGTTGGAATGATCGGCGGTGTGCTGATCTATCTTTTCATTTTTCTCTACGGGGCGCAGGTGATGCGGGGCGTGATCGAGGAGAAGACCAGCAGGATCGTGGAAGTTGTTATCTCTTCCGTAAAACCTTTCCAGCTGATGATGGGTAAGATCATTGGCATTGCTGCGGTGGGCTTAACCCAATTCCTCTTATGGATTATTCTTACATCAACCGTGGTAACAACAGCCCAGAGTATTTTGGGTATAGACAAAAGTGTGCTTCCTGCACCTGTGCCGATGGAACAGGCCATGAACGGACAATCAACCTTACAGAATTCGATGCAAAATGATCAGGCTGCTACTGATGATGAGGAAATGGATGAGCTTGTTCAAGGCATAAAAAAAATAAATTTTCCTTTACTCATCGGGGTGTTTATCTTTTATTTCATTGGCGGATATTTGTTATACGGGGCATTGTTTGCTGCTGTTGGCGCTGCTGTTGACAGTGAGGCCGATACCCAGCAATTTATGCTGCCGATCACCATCCCGCTTGTCCTGTCATTTGTGATGGCTCAATTTGTTATGAACAACCCGGAAGGACCAATGGCCTTCTGGCTTTCCATTATACCGTTTACATCACCCGTTATTATGATGGTGCGCCTTCCCTTCGGCATACCTTATCCGTATACCGATCTCTGGATCTCAATGGCATTGCTGGTTATAGGATTTATTGCCACCACCTGGTTTGCCGCTAAGATCTACAGGACTGGAATTCTTATGTATGGAAAAAAAGTGAGTTATAAAGAACTCTGGAAGTGGATTCGGTATCATTAAAAACGAGCGTGTGCGTATTGCAGTCATTGATTTAGGCACCAATACATTTAACCTGCTTGTGGCTGAAGTGGCCACTGATCAATCATATACGATCATTTACAACGACAAGATAGCGGTGAAGCTGGGTGAGGGAGGGATCAATACCAACATCATCGCACCCAATCCTTTTAAGCGGGGTATCAATGCCATGAAAGCTCACCTGGAAACGATCAACACATTCGGACCGGGTAAAATTTTCGCCTTTGCTACTTCAGCAGTACGAAGTGCAGAAAACGGGAATGAATTTGTTACAGAAATAAAAAAGGAAACAGGGATAGAGGTGAATGTTATTTCCGGCCTGAAGGAAGCAGAATTGATCTATGAAGGGGTGCAGCAGGCCCTGGATATCGGCACCGGAAAATCACTGATCATGGATATTGGAGGAGGAAGCACGGAATTCATTATCGGAAATAACAAAGGGATCTTATGGAAGCACAGCTTCGACCTCGGTGTATCCCGCATGTATGAATACTTCAGGCATTCGGAGCCGATCACTGCCGGGGAGATCCTGAAGGTGGAAAATTTCCTGAAAGAAAAACTACAGCCTCTTACTGAAGCATATGCTGAGCACCGGTTCGATACCCTCATCGGCTCATCCGGATCTTTCGATACCTTTGCCGAAATGATCTTCTGTCGCTACCACACTGAAGAAAGCCTAAGGCACAGGACCTCATACGAATTTGATACTCCTGATTTTTTCAAGATCCATAACCTGATCCTCCATTCAAACCTGGAAGAACGCTACAAGATGGAAGGACTGATCGAGATGCGGGTAGATATGATCGTACTTGCATCCATTTTTACAAATTTTATTTTGCGGGAATTCAAACTGGATAAAATGCGGCTTTCAACCTATGCCCTGAAAGAAGGCGTTTTATCTGAAATAATAAAAAAAGAGCATGAAGCGAATTTTAATAATAGATGATGAAGTAAGTATCCGCCGCACATTGCGCGATATACTTGAAAACGAAGGCTACTCCGTTGATGATGCACCTGATGGTATGGAGGGTTTGAAACTGGTAAAGGCAAACCATTATGATGTAGTGCTGTGCGATATTAAAATGCCAAAAATGGATGGCATGGAAGTGCTTGACAGCATCCTGGAAGGTAACCTTGATGTTCCGGTAGTGATGATCTCCGGGCACGGGAATATTGATACTGCCGTAGATGCCATCCGTAAAGGCGCCTATGATTATATTTCAAAGCCGCCCGACCTGAACCGTCTGCTGGTTACCATCCGCAATGCATTCGAAAAATCAAGCCTGGTATCTGAGACAAGGATCCTGAAAAAGAAGGTAAGTAAGAAATATGAGATGATCGGCGAATCGGCCCCCATTAAAAAGATCCACGAGATGATAGAGCGTGTCGCTCCTACTGATGCGCGTGTACTTATTACCGGCTCCAACGGAACCGGCAAGGAACTGATCGCCCATGCCCTTCACGAAAAAAGCCAGCGCTCCTCAGCACCGCTGATCGAAGTGAATTGTGCTGCCATCCCTTCCGAATTAATTGAAAGTGAACTATTCGGGCATGAAAAGGGGGCTTTCACTTCTGCTATCCGCCAGAAAAAAGGAAATTTTGAGCTGGCCGATGGTGGCACTTTATTTCTGGATGAGATCGGCGACATGAGCCTTTCCGCACAGGCAAAGGTTTTACGCGCCCTTCAGGAAAGCAAGATCACCCGGGTGGGTGGCGACAAGGAGATCAAGGTAAATGTTCGTGTGATCGCTGCTACCAATAAAAACCTGAAAAAGGAAATTGATGAGGGCCGCTTCCGAGAGGATCTGTACCACCGCCTCGGTGTGATCCTGATCCATGTGCCTTCTCTCAATGAACGCAAGGATGATATCCCACTGCTGGCAAAACATTTTCTGCAGCAGATCTGCGAGGAGCATGGCATGCCGCAAAAGGAATTTGCCGCAGATGCTTTGAAAGCCTTGCAGAATATCGACTGGACAGGAAATATCCGGGAACTGCGGAACGTGGTTGAACGCCTCGTTATCCTCTGCGATAAAAAGATAACAGCAGCGGATGTGAACACCTATGTAAAAGGTTGATCTTTTATTCTCGTGAGCAAAGCGGTTATTTACATGCTCGTCAGTACCCTTGCATTCTCATGCATGAACCTGCTGGTGAAACTTATTCCCGGCATACCACCTCACGAGCTGATCTTTTTCCGCTCACTGGTTTCCATTATTCTCAGCATATCTGCTATCCGTTATTATGGGTTGTATCCATTCGGTAATAATAAAAAATCATTGTTCATGCGTGGCTTTATTGGCCTTATCTCACTGGCCATTTACTTCTCCACCTTACAGGCCATGCCCCTGGGCACAGCCGTAACCCTGCAAAACCTGAGCCCCATCTTTACAGCCATATTCGCCATGCTGCTGCTTGGCGAAAAACTTAAGCCCCTGCAATGGCTCTTCTTTGCCATATCGTTTACAGGGGTGGCCCTTATAAAAGGCTTTGATGAGCGCATCAGCTTACTCTGGCTTTCGCTGGGTGTTACCTCCGCCATTTTTTCCGGACTTGCATATGCAGTTGTACGCAAGCTAAGGGACACTGATCACCCGGTGGTCGTGGTATTTTATTTTCCACTTGTCTCTCTTCCATTTGCAGCAATAGCCTGCCTGTTTAAATGGGTAACACCATCCCCCTTTGAGCTTACCTGTCTTGTGCTGATGGGAATGTGCGTACAGGTCGGGCAACTCTATATGACAAAAGCCCTGCATATAGAAACCACCGGAAAAGTTGTGATCATTCAATATATGAGCGTGGTGTATGCCCTGGCTTTTGGATGGATGTTCTTAGGCGAAACCCATGAATTGCTTGCCATTCTCGGAATAGCGTTAGTAGTTGCCGGGGTGGCTCTTAACATTGTACTCAATAAAAATAAGCCTGCCAGCGAAAACCTGAAATAGGCTTACCCTTTCCATTTAATATTACAGCCTATACTTGGCTTCTGGTCTTCAGTAACTGCGCTTCCCGAAAGGATTGCATCCAGTGCCTCGCGTATATCTTTCCCGGTAACGGGCTTTCCGTTTGAAGGGCGTGAGTCATCGAGCTGTCCACGGTAAACACAGTTCAGCTCCCCATCAAAAATGCTGAAGTCGGGTGTGCAGGCAGCAGAATATGCCCGGGCAACGTCCTGCGTTTCATCATACAAATAAGGAAAAGGAAATTTATTAACTGCCGCAAATTCCTTCATCTTATCCGGGCCATCCTGCGGATAGTTTTTCACATCATTGGAGCTGATGGCAACAAAGGAAACTCCTTTCGGTATATAATCATTTGCAAGCCTCACCAGTTCGTCTTTCACATGGATCACAAAAGGACAATGATTACAGATAAACATGATCACTGTTGCAGATGATGATCTCAGCCCGCCAAGATCAAGTTGATTACCAGATACAGTATCAGGCAATGAAAAATCAGGCGCTTTAAAGCCAAGGGGGATTTGGGTAGTAGGGGTCTGGGCCATAATTACATCAACGATAATGAATGAATTGCGAATATACGAATAGCTTTCATGCCTGGCTTCAGCCAGCCTCAAAGTGCCAACTACTCACTTTTCCGTATCATTGAGCTCAATTTCACATATACACTATGGACTATCAACACCTTTGCACCCAGGTCTGCACCCTTGCCAAAGAAACCGGCGCTTTTATCCGCGAAGAACGCAAACGATTTAAAACCTCTACCATAGAAGTAAAAGGGCATAATAATTTTGTATCGTATGTAGATAAAACTGCTGAAGAGCGTTTAGTGACAGGACTATCAAAACTGATCCCCGAATCAGGTTTTATAGCAGAGGAAGGCACTTCTGATAAAAAAGGGGAACGGTTTAACTGGATCATTGATCCTCTGGATGGGACTACCAACTTTATTCATGGCTTTCCTTGTTTTGCGGTAAGCATTGGACTCACAGAAGGAAATAAAACAATCCTTGGTGTTATCTACGAGATCAACCAGGATGAATGCTTTTATGCCTGGAAAGACAGCGATGCCTTTATGAACGGAAACAGGATCACTGTCTCAGATACCCCCGCACTTAAAGATGCATTGCTGGGCACAGGCTTCCCGTATTATGATTATGGAAAGATGGATCAATACATCAGCCTGTTCAAGCATTTTATGAAACATTCACATGGATTGAGAAGACCAGGCTCGGCAGCCACCGACCTTGCCTATGTGGCCTGCGGGCGCTTCGATGGTTTTTATGAATACAGCCTTGCTCCCTGGGACGTAGCTGCAGGTACTTTTTTAGTGGAACGCGCCGGTGGAAAGGTTACCGACTTCTCCGGAGGTGATAATTATATTTTCGGTAAGGAGCTGGTAGCCGGAAATGGGAAGATTTTTAATGAGCTGCTTGAAACTGTAAGCAGGTTCATGAAATGATACGTCATTGCGGGCGAAACGATCTCTCAATAATTTAGAGAATTTAAAGATTGCTTCTCCACCTCAGGCGGATCGCATGACGATTACTTATTTTATAATGATCTTGGCCACCGCACTTTCATACATAGTGGATTTGAGCTCTATCCTGCTCTGCGTAATGCCATCGGTGACCGAAACATTGGCGGTATTGGGTGGTATGGAACCGAGGTTATGAGCATGCAAAAGGATATAACAGACTGATCCTTTTTCAAATTTCATTTTTACTTCACGGGGTGCGGATTTCAATTCGTAATTGCTAACCACACAACTATCATTCACATATATTGAAACAACATCCCCATCCAGTATCTTATCATCCCATACCCTGATGGTAAGGTTACCATTGGCAAAGGTCATTTTATTGGTGGTTGAATCAACGGGTAACACCCTGCGCCCGTTCCATTCTTTTGGCATCTTATAGATCCGTGGATCATCAACAACAACATTTTTGGGTTTTGCAGCTTCCTGTTCCTGGAATTTCTTTTGCGCTTCCAGTTTTCTGCCGAGCTCTACCCTATCCTTTTCAGCCTGGTTAGGATCTACCACCTTACGGGGCTCCGGCTTTTTATCAAACTTCCAGAGATGTATTTTCTTATCATAGCTGCCGGTAAGCAGGCGAAATTCCATTCCCCCCAGGAAACAAACAGCCAGTGATTTACCCCCATGCTGGCTCAGGGTATGTTTCTTTTCGCCTGTAGCTGCATCCCATACATTTATATTATAGCGTTCTCCCCCGCTAACCAGGTATTTATCGTCTCTCGAAAAAGCCATATAGCTGAATGAGTTAGGACCGCCTCCTGCATCAAAACCGACCATTTCCTTACCGGTGCCATACTCAAGGATCTTTACCTTTCCATCATCGCACCAGACAGCAATGGATTTACCATCACTGTTAAAACAATAGGATGTGATCCTGCACTCTGGTATTTTGATCTCCCTGGAGATCCTGTCAGTCTTAATATCCATGATCTTTATGGTATTGTCAACACTGAAGGTGAGGAATTTCCGGTCTGGTGTCATCGTGCCAAAGGTGATGGGGCTTTTTCCGAATTTATGCAAAACCACAGCAATAGAATCAGGCTGGTTAACTATTGCCTTACAGAGGTAGGAAGTTCCTCCCCCATAATAAATGTATTGTCCGTCAGGTGAAAAGGCTGAAAAATTAATGGCCGCTGATGAAGTTTCCTTGTTCACCAGGAAATCTGTGCTCCGGTATTTATCGCCGGTAGTTGTGCTCCAGATGTATACTACTCCATATCCATAGGATGCAGCTATCCTGTTGCCCGACTTATCAAATGCAATATGTGTTACCTTGGTACTATGCCCTTTATATTCGCGGATGCGGCTTCCTGAAGTATCCCACAGCACCACATTACCGGTACTTCCGCCGCTTGCAAAATATTTTTGGGTAGGAGACAAACTTATGCATTCAACACCATCCTTTAAACCGGTATAGGACTTTTTGATCACCAGTGTATCTTCCTGCGCAGCAACAGTAATCACCTTGAGCAGGCAAAGGAAGAATAAAAAGGTTTTTAAAATTTTAGTGGATTGCAATTTCCGGGTCTTATTTTTAAAATCTGCGATGGCGAAAATAAGCATCGTAATTTAAAACCTGTTATAAAAATCAGGAAAATTCATTGTATACCACTTTTGATGATTGGAAAACAAGGTATAGCACCAGGAAAATAAAAGGCGATATGCCAAGCAACAGGATAAGAATAGAAGATAATGTTGATGCCGATGCCATGCGCTCACTCTCCATCTGAAGATCGGTGTTAAGTGTCCTGATCAGTTCAACCTGCGCGTGCTGGCATTTTTCAAATCCCGGCTTTATCGTACTATTCCTGAATTCCTCCGCTTTTGCCTTATCAGTGGCAAGCAGCGACAAAAAATTACGGCAGGATTGCTCATATTCTGTTAACGAAACAGAAAGATCATTTTTTACCGAGGATTGCCCGGGAGTAAAAATATGCTGATCAAGGGTTCCCAGTTTATTCTGCATCTCCGGAAAAGCCACAGAAACGGTTTCCCGGTATTCGCTCACCTGCGAAGGACTGTCGGAATCAAGCAGGCTGCGTGAGGCACGGTGCACAGTCATGGTTTCCACCATAATATCCTGCGAAGTTTCAACGATGATCATCAGCGACACAAGCATTTTACGGTATTCACGGTCATTTTTCCGGTTATTCATGAACTGGAGCACCTGTGATACAAGAATGATCACTGCAAACAAGCCAAACAGGCCGAGAAGACGCTTTTCGGCCTTTTCAAATTTCAAATTATCCTTCATGCTATTAAATCACACAGAATTTTTAGGAGGCTCTAAGTTAGCTGATAAAAAACTTCACCGGGGATAATTTCGATGAGCCAATAGATTAAGGAATGAATTGCTTTGTTATTCCTGCGGTTCACCCGTAAGTACGGTAAACCTGCCACGGTAGGTATGAGGATCGCCATAAATATCAGTTACCCGGAAGGCATACACGTAAACATCCTGAACAGCGCGCATACCGTTTGCAAGCATACCATTCCACTTTTCATTTTCATTGAACGAGGAAAACACTTGCTCGCCCCAGCGGTTGAATATCCTCATCTCATACCCGGTAATGCCGATACCAGACCCATAAAAGAAATCATTATTTCCATCTGCATTCGGTGTGAAGGCATTCGGAATGTAAAACGTAAAGCTGGGATCAATGTACACTGTAAAAAAGGCGGTATCCTTACATCCGAATGATGTAGTAACGATCTGCCTGACCTCATAGGTTCCTACACTGTCGTATAAGTGAACGGGATGCTGCAGAGATGAACTGGTACTGTCGCCGAAATCATATTGCCAAATTGTTGCGCCTGAAGACAGGTCGGTGTATTCAATACGTGGGTAAATTATTTCGGCATGCCATGGCGATACACTGAACCCGGCAGCAGGCTTGGGATGAACAGTAACCAGGGATGAATCAGTATAGGTTACAGAACACCCGTTTGATGTTTTAGCCTGGAGGGTGACATGAAAAACGCCAGCCGTATCATAAATATGAAAAGGATTTTGGACTGACGATGTTGTACCATCGCCGAAATCCCAAAGCCACCAGTTAATAGTATAGCCCACGTTCACGATAGAAAGGTCAGTAAAATTAACCGGCAGGGGCTGGCAGCCTTCCACTACATCTGCAGAAAAATCAACATCGGGAAGTGGATATACTTCTACGGGAATCATGGTATCACTTACACAGCCGCTATCGGAAGTAACGGTAAGGTTCACATTAAATATACCCGGGTTAGTATAGGTATGAAAGGCATTCTGAAGCGTGGAGGTGCTTCCGTCATTAAAATTCCAGTCCCAGGAGATCAATCCGCCTTGCGGAACAGTAGAAAGATCAGTAAAGGCAGTTGGAATACCAAGGCAAACGCTGGCAGCAGTGAAATCAGCAGTTGCAACAGGATAAACTGTAACAAGGTGGGCGGTATCATCGGTGCATCCAAAATCCGATGACACACTCAGCTCAACATTATAAGTTCCGTAAGTCGAAAATGTGTAGAGGGGATCTGAATTGTTTGTTATTACTCCATTATCATTGAATGTATAGGTCCATGATTCAACGCTGCCGAAGGCAACATCACTGAGGTTGGTAAATGAGGTAGGTAGTCCCATGCATTGAGGTCCTGTGCTGAAATCAGCAACAGGAAGCGGGTACACGGCAATGCTCTGGGTAATCGTGTCTTTGCACACTCCTGCAGACGTAACGATCAGCCGGATATCATATGCACCCCAGGCCGGGAAGGAATGCGGGGGGGGAGCAACCCCTGAATAATCAGGTGAGAGATCATCAAAGCTCCAGTCCCATTGATCCACAGTTCCTGCTATGGTATAGGATCCGTCCACAAAAACGGCCTGGTCATCCAGGCAGATATCTGAAAAGCTGAATGCCGCTACCGGGATTGTTGATACAACAAGAGTGGACGTATGGATGTCCACACAGCCGCTGTCGGTGGTTACCTGCAGACCTACCGTGTAGGTTGCTGCAGCCGAGTAGCTGTAAACAGTATCCTGTGCCTGCGCGTGTGATCCGTTACCGAATGACCAGTTCCATGCAGTTATAGCGCCCTGCGAAACCGTTGAATTATCAGTAAAAGTACTGATCCCGTTTACACAGGAATTGGTAGCGCTGAAATCAGCAACGGGGTTTACAAACACACGTACCGGCTTGCTTATTGAATCAATACACCCCTGGTTGGATTCCGTAACAAGGGTAACATTAAATATTGCACCGTTATCATAAATATGGCTGGGGTATTGTGCATTTGAATGTGGGTCACCATCATCAAAATTCCAGTCCCAGTCGGATATAAAGCTGTTTATTACCGTACTGAGATCGGTAAATGCAGTTGAATTTCCTGCACATACCGTAGTAGCAGTAAAGTCTGGAACCGGGAGCTCATATACCGTAAGCTGCTCAGTGGTATCAAATACGCAAACGCCTTCTGTGTAGGTATACGTAACAGTGTATTGACCACTCCCGGCTACTGAAGGATTAAAATTAGTTCCCGCCATGCCGGTACCTGCAAATACTCCTCCTGAGGGAGTACCGGTAAGCGGCACCAATATGTTATCGGGACAATAGCCGGCTCCAAAACCTGTAATTACCGGTAAAATAACCAGTGGCTGAACATTATAAAAATGAGCATTGTTTGATGAATCACATTCTATATACAGCAATTCAGGCGCCGCTGGGGGACTGGAGCCATCATCATTGATCAGGGCATACAAGGTAAATGCAGTGTTATTCCAGGCCACAGAAAGCGTTTGAGTGCGGCATAAAGAGGAATCTACCGGAAGGATAGTGGTGGAAGATATCAATGTACCTCCCCCATTTGGATTGCCATCGTAAAAGCTGAGGGGGATATTTCCGGATACATTATTGCTCCCGTTATTACAAACGGTAATGGTAACATCCACCATATTCAGGGTATTGCAAACCTCCACCGTATCAATGCTTAGCGTAAAGTCAGGGATAGGGATAAACAGGGGGTCCCAGTTACGGTCGAACAGGGGCACCTGTGATATAAACCGGTTCAGCTGGGCTTCCTGGGCATTACCCTGCGGGGTTACCGGAACAGAAAGATCATCATTTATATTGGTAACAGCATATCCATGCTGGTTCATCACCTTACGGGTATCGATCCAGGTTACCCCTGCACTGCTGTATACGCGCACCTTGCCAGTGCCTCCCTGATTAGCGGTGGCGCAATTACAAATAATGTTGGCCGAACCGTTGCCATCAACATCGGCAACCGTAGGAAATTCGGTACGGGTAGCAGAACCGCAGGGAATGGATGCTTTCACGGCTCCCGTTGCTCCGTCGTACACATATAACACGTTCTCATCCCGGTAAACAACTTCGGTAATGCCATCGCCTTCAAAATCAAAGGCTGAGCCGGTGGTCATCTGCGAGCCGTCCACGGTAGTGTTCAGCCAAAGCTGTGAGAAAGCAGAAGTGGGCACATCAAAATCAATAACCACATAGCGGTTATCTGCCCCCACTCCTATCTCAGGCTGGCCGTCATTATCATAATCGGCTACATTGGGCCTCCCTCCGGTGCCGGTTCCCGGAATGGTAAATACCCCCCCTACCTGGTTTCCGCTTACCGGGTTCCAGGCATAAACTGTTCCGCTGGAAGTTACCACCACATCAATTAGCCCATCCATATCCATATCGGCAAGTGATGTGAAACCATCGTTACGGGCAGCAGCAAGATTATTTGGCTGTGCGGTAAGCGTTCCTGCGCCTATATTAACAACATACACCGTATTTCCACATACCAGTTCCTGCCCGGGCACAGCCGGCAAAACATCACCGGCCGCTGAATGCCATGCCGCCCCGGCAGGATTTAAGCCTTTGCTGCCCGCCCCGCCAGACGCGATAAGGGCGCCGGTCTGCGAATGATAAACACGATTTCCGAAATATACTTCAGGCACACCATCACCGTTAAAATCTGCAATTCCCGGACTGCCCTCATTGAGGCCTGTGTTGGGCGGCACAAAACCTGCCTTGGCTGCACCGGTATGCTCAAAACAATGCAATACATCATTATTATCAAGTGCATAGATCTCGCCAAAGCCATCATTATCAGTATCTGCTACAGAAATAGCATCTGAATAATCACTGATCGCAGGACAGGTAATGGTTACTTCTACAGCTCCGGTAACACCATCAAGAATATAGAGCTGATTTGCATTCAGGCTGTGGGTGATCACTTCAGGGTTACCATCGTTATCTAAATCTGCCACAAAGGCAGTACTCCGGGTGGTTACCGATACAGTTGATTCCCATACCAGGGTAAGCCCGAAAGGCCCTACCGGTGGCTGCATATCACAGGAATAAACCGGGTAGCCATAAAAAAAATCAGCGCAGGGACCAACATGGGCGCACCATGAATCATAGCAATCAATAAAACCATTGTGGTTGTCATCGATCCCGTTACTGCAATCTTCCTGGGCAGAAACGCCGCCTGCAATCAGCAGCAGTGCAAGCAGAGCCTGAATGCCAATAGCCAGATAAAATACTTTTCCACCAAAGAGCTTGCGTAAAATACTGCGGGACAAAATGTTGGCTTAAAAAATTGTTTACAATTTATTAAGCCAAATATACAAAAATGATCTAATACCCTCCCATTGCCACCAGGTTATCGATATCATTGTTGATGCTGAGGATGAGAATGGAAGTTGCAGTGCAGAATACAGGGCTGGTGATGCAGTGGTGCCCATTCCAGCTGCCTTCACTGTTCTGGATCTGCAAAAGCGTCATTGATATATCATCATACCATTTTTTCCATTCAATATCCTTGCCAATGATCATCCCTTCTCCTGTCTGCAGGAAGCTCAGGAACTCCTCTCCCCCGTTATTACCGAACCCTTTCATTACATCTTCCTGCTGTGATACATCTTTTGCGCTGTGATAGATACCATATGCAGTGGCATGGGTAACGGCATCCTCTTTTGAATAGCCTATTTTTTCAAGGTTTGCCTTATTCACCTCCGCCTTTTCAGAGATGATCCCTTTTGCTTTAGCCTTTCTGAAATCATCTTCCACCTTACGCGCTTCCTTCGCAGCAGCCCTGGTTGTACTGCTTACCGAATAGAGCATAATACCTGCGCCAGGTCGGTATTTACCTTGCCACTGGATGCATCGTAGTTTCCTTTCTGAAATTGCCTTGATCTTTCTAATGCCTTTAAATCAACTGCAGCACCTTTTTTATGGGCAGCCTCCAGCGCACTGTTGGCAAAGGATGATTGCAATACACCTGCCCATCCCGATCCACTGATGCTGCCATTGGCAGCCTGGCTCTTCTGTATTTTCTGCACACAGATATCCAGGCATTTTTTTATTTTTTCTGCAGTTTTTGCATCTTTCACCGGGTAATCCAGCACATTGGAAAAAAACTGCGCGGTAAGGGCTGCATCAATATTCGCACCCAGCTTCACCTGGATCTGGGTACCTGTCAATGTTGTTATATTTCCGGAAACAGGCACTGTTTTCTCCACTTCCCTGATCAGGTAGGCAAGCGATTTGCTCAGGGGTTCTGCGTACTTACCGGTATCAGGGGTACTTCCGCTGCGAAGCAATGCCATCGATACCATAGAGGTGGTTGCCGGATCGGATTGGGTTTTAACCTTTGTAGTATTTCCTGAATTACCGAAATACTGCGGACCGCAACTCCAGCCTCCATCCGGGTTTTGTTCCTTTACAACAAAGGTCAGTCCTTTTTTGATGGATGCTACTACCGATTCAGGGGTCTGATGGTAAAAATCAGGATCCACCCGGTCACCCTCAAAAACAGTTTTAAACACGCAACCTGTGGTTTTTTTATCCTTCTTCAGCATTTCCCCGTCAGGCTCTGCCGGTGTAGCCTGAACATTGCTTACGTGTTTTTCAGCTACTTTTTCTTTTTCCGGCTTTCCTTCCCTCGATGGAGCAAGCTGAGGTTTTTCATTTTCCTCCGGAAGGATGATCGTCTGGATATCATTACCGGAAAGCGTGAACTCGGATACGCGCTCGTCCTGCTCATTCATTTTCAGGACCGTGCTTTCACCCAGCTGATTGATCCCCATGAAGAGGAGGATGATAAATGAGGACGTTACAATTGCGGTGATGATGATCTTAATGGTTTTCATGGCTACAGGTTTTTAGGTTATGCTTATCCTCATAATGCACCAACTCTGAAAATGTAACGGAAAATTGAAAATAAAATTGTGAACTGATCATGAAATATCGGGAAACAATTTTCGTTTTATTTTATAAATCGCCTCATTAAAAAAAATGGTCATGAAACAAATCCCTATCTTACTTATCATGCTCAGTGCCCTGTTATTCTTCCAGGGAACAAAGAAAAGCACCGTGCCTGTTTTCAACCTGAAAGCGCTTGAGAAATCGCTTAAATTGATCCCGGCCGGAAGTATTGTATCTGAAAACGAGCCGGGTTTTCTTGTTGCAAAAGTAAGCTCATTTAAAAGCTTTTATATGTATAAGCATGAGGTAACCAATGGAGAGTACCTGGTGTTTTTACAAGAGCTTAAGACAAAAGATCAAAACATGTACTCCGTAATGTTGCCGGATACTACCGTATGGCAAAGCAGGATGTATTACTCGGAGGCCTATATGAATTATTATTTTCGTCATCCTGCTTATCACAATTACCCGGTGGTGGGCATCACTCATAAACAAGCTGAAGCTTATTGCCAGTGGCTGACAGAGCGATACCTGAAAGAAGAGAAGCGTAAATTCAGTAAGATGGAATTCAGGTTGCCAACTTCGGATGAATGGGAATATGCAGCAAAAGGTGGCCTGGGAATAACGCCTTACCCCTGGGGAGGCCCGTACCTTCAAAATAAAAAAGGACAATGGCTTGCCAATTTCCATGTGATCTCACAAGGTGATATTACACGAAAGGATATCATTGCCAAGCAGGAAGATGGCACAACAGAAGCAAAAAATATTTTGGTTGCAGATTCTTATCATGGTCCCGGGTATGCTGAAGGCTTTTCACCGGAAGGAGGGGATTGCATATCCCCCGCACTATCATATTTTCCCAATGATTATGGCCTTTACAACATGGCGGGCAATGTAGAGGAATTTGTAAGCGAACCCGGCATAACCCACGGCGGCAGTTTTTATGATACGGGCTATTACCTGCAAAACCATATAACCGAGCAACACGACAGCCTTGCTTCTGCATCATTTGAAAGAGGATTCAGGTTTGTAATGATTGTAAGTGAATAGGTATATCTGATTTTCAATATCTTTGTGATAATCCAATTTACGTTTACAATCTAAACCATGAAGATATTCTACAGGATCATCGCAGGCATTGCCTTGTTTATTTTTCTGCTTGTTGTTATAGCTAAAGTTTCAGGCAACGGATATCTCGTTAAAGGTATATGGGCTACCTACCTGCATGGCGAGAATTCGGCCACCATTGCCGATGCAAAATATTTTGACACCCATACCGTTGAGGCTGCTGCTCAGCCCGGACTATGGCCCATCCATTCGCACTACAACAGGCAGGAATTACCTTCCGGGCTTTGGACTGTACTTTCGGAAACCCAAAGCGTGGCTTTCCTGATCATCCAAAACGACAGCATCCTGCATGAGCAATACTGGGAGGGTTATTCCGACAGCTCACAATCCAATTCATTTTCTATGGCAAAAAGCATCACCACCATGCTTGCGCAGGTGGCTGTACAGAAAGGAATTTTTACCGGGTGGAACCAGAAAGTAAAAAGCATTCTCCCGGAGCTGAAAGGCAAATATGCAGATGATCTCGAGCTATGGCACCTGAGCACCATGTCGTCAGGCATGGAATGGGATGAGCAGTATAAAGATCCCTTCAGCGTTACTGCAAAAGCCTATTATGGTGATAATGTACGTGAGCTGCTGCTTTCATTACCCATTATTGAAGAACCCGGAAAAAAACACAATTACCAGAGCGGGTCTACCCAATTACTTGGCTTATGCCTGATGAAAGCTACCGGGCAATCTCTTTCAGAACTTGCCTCCGGATGGCTCTGGCAACCGCTGCAGGCCAGCCGGGATGCCCGCTGGCACACTGATGAAGCGGGGACCGAATTCGCCTATTGCTGCTTTAATTCAAATGCGCGTGATTTTGCCCGTTTCGGAAAATTGATGTTGCACCAGGGAAATTGGAATGGCACCCAGGTTTTGGATTCTTCCTTTGTTCAGCTGGCCACCGCTCCAACCCTTGAGCCCTTTTACGGGTATTCATTCTGGCTGGATGAAACGCACGGGACAAAGATATTTTACCAGCGGGGAATTCTTGGACAATATATCATCAGCATTCCCGAACACAATCTGGTTATTGTGAGGCTTGGGCATCACCGCCTTCCCCCGAAAGATGGTCCGCACTCAGAGGATTTCCACAAAATAGTGGATGGGGTGCTGGAGATGGTAAGGGGATAGTATACTATTCTTCTCGCTCTATCGTTATACTTCCAGGATGGAAGGAAAAACGCCGATAGAGAATGTACGGCTTTCGTTTGCCTGTGATAAGGTATACGAAAACATGACACCTTGTTCTTCCGGCAGACATTGCTCATCCTGCAATAAAATAGTAGTTGATTTTACGGATAAAGATCAGGAAACCCTTCGAAAAGCTCTTGAGGAACATGGCAGTGTGTGTGGCCGGTTTAAAAAAGAACAGGTTACGCGTATTGATAAAAGAGCGTGGAATTTTAAGCGGTTTGCTGCAAGCCTTTTATTGGCTATAGGTCTGAGCAGTTTTATTAAAGAACTGAAAGCCCAGATAACTTCCTCTGATACACTAAACAATGAAAAAAAATATTTCGAAACCGCATTTCTTGGAATGATAATAGAACCGATGCCTACTTATATAAATGGCGGAGAACAAGGTTTGTTTAATTTTGTAAAAAAGAATTTCAATTATCCATGTGATACTGCTTCAGGAACAGTGTATGTTTCATTTACAGTTGATACTTCAGGAAAGGTAATTGACGCAAAAATTGCAAAAAGTTTGTCGCCTGAATCAGACAGTGAAGCATTGAGGGTTGTAAAGCTTTTAGAGTTTACCCCCGGGAGACAAAATGGGAAGAAAGTACCGATACAATTTACACTGCCTATTTCAGTAGGTAAGCCTAAAGATTGAACGATGGTGGAAGATTGTTTTTTTGATTATTAATAAATCGTAACCCAGCTTTTATTAATGATCTTTCCATCCTCTCCTATTTTCACTTTATAAAACTCACTTCCTTTTTCTACACATAAAATATAGTGGTATGATTTTTTGCCGCTGACAACAACCTTGAGCTTTTCTGCATTTTTTATACTGAAGCCGGGGTATTGCCTTTTAACCGTTTTAAATACCGTTTCAGGAATTTTTACAGTAGCAGGTTTTGGCGATCTTACATGATAGGCCTGGTCATGATCGGTCTGCTGGGCCATTAAAGTAGATGCTGTCATACAACTGCATACTGCAAGGCTCATTATTTTTAATCGAAAGTAAGGTAGGGGGTCCATGTGTTCTTTTCATTAGTTTATGTTTTTATCGGTTTTGTAATTTGTTATTGCTTAAAGCATGCCAGAAAAAATTTGAATACAGCATCATAACATCTCCAATTAGTTCGGGGTATTTTTTACTCAAATGCTGTATAAAAAATTCCAGAACTAATGCTTAATTTAGCATATCATTTAAATGATTAAAACTCAAAACGATGAGCTTTCTTTTCTCTGTACATTGGGTACTGGTTGCTGCCATCTGGTATTTCGGAAACGGCATTCTGCATGATATTTTTGTGCTGATCAGGCACAAAACCGGGTACGACCGCGACCTGCTTCGCCTGCTGATGGACGGGCATGTACTGATCCTCTCCGGGGCTGTTTTGTTTGTCTGTTACTTTATGATGCTCAATAAGATACACTATGGTGCCTGGATCAGCATCATCGTGGCTGCCGGTATGCTTGTTTACTGCCTGATGATCTTCCCCTTCCTGAAATCAATTGTTACTATGGCTATCAGCATTATGCTCATCATCGTTTCTGTTAAAGCTTTGCAAAGCTTTCCGGGTAGTTAAGCCATTACAAAAATTTAAAGTAAATGATTAAAACCATACTTATTACGGGTTCAGCTAAGGGGATAGGCTTTGAAACAGCGCGACAGCTTGGAAAGCTGGGGCACCGTGTTATTATTTCGGGACGCAATAAAGCCCTTCTTGAAAAGGCAGCTCAAAAACTGCTGGATGAAGGGGTCAATACCGAAAGCCTGTTGATGGATGTAAGCGATCATAAGAGTATCATACATGCAGCAACCCTGTATTCCAAAATGAACCGAAAACTGGACGTTCTGATCAATAACGCGGCAATACTCTCAGATGAGGATAACAGCATCCTCCAGGAAAATGAGTTGCTGGAGCAAACACTCCTTAATAACAGCATTGGTCCTTTGAGGGTATGCAGGGCTTTTCTCCCCTACATGAATACCCCGTCAAGGATGATAAATATCTCCAGCGGTGGCGGCTCAATGACAGACCCTGTGGGAGGCTGGGCCCCGGCTTATTGTGTTTCTAAAACCTTGCTTAATTCAATCACACGCCAGCTTGCTTCTGAACTTGAAGGAAACCATATTTCGGTAAACGCAGTTTGCCCGGGATGGGTGCGCACTGATATGGGAGGCGCCGGAGCCAGCCGCCCTGTTGGCAAAGGCGCAGAAACACCGGTATGGCTTGCTATTGAAGCGGGACATGAATTAACGGGGAAATTTTTCAGGGATAAAAAAGAGATACCATGGTAAGCCGGGGGCCGGCTGCACGAGGCGCATCACCTCTTTACAATTTTCCAACTGGTAAATACCCCCGAAAAATAAGTCTTCACTATGGCTCCGAGAAAGCAGGATTATTGACATAATCCATATCAGTAAGTGTTTTCAGGAAATTGAGAAGGTCTGTTTTTTCTTCCTGGCTAAGCTCAAGACCTGTTCCCACATTTTTCATTAAGGGATCTATGGTAGCAGACGGATGTCCACCCATATTATAATGATCTATTACCTGCTCCAATGTTGCAAAACGCCCGTCATGCATATAGGGCGCAGTAAGTTCTATATTCCGCAAGGTGGGAGCTTTAAATTTTCCGCGGTCATTGATATCTCCGGTTACGGCCTGCAGGCCCGGATCTGCAAAGACTGAATCAATGCCATTGTTATGGAAAATCGGATCATCTAATAAACGTGTAGAGATCTGGTGACAATGAAAGCAATCAGCGCCGTGAATATTATTAACGGTATCCTTATCCCTGCTGAAAAGCTCAAAACCATGCAATTCAGAAGATGTAAACTCTGTTTCATGCCGCCCTACTTTATCAAACTTTGAATTGCCAGAGATCATTGTCCGTTCAAATTGCGCTATAGCCATGGCCACATGAAGTGAATCGATAGTACATATGCCAAATGCTTTTACAAACAATCGTGGGTAAGCTGTATCGGCCTGAAGTTTTGCAACCGCATTAGTCCAGGTCTGGTGCATCTCAATTGGATTGGGAACAGGTCCGAGCGCTTGCTCCTCCAGTGATGCCGCCCTTCCGTCCCAAAAGAATTTATGTCCCCAGGCCAGGTTTATCAATGCCATTGCATTACGGTTGCCCTGGAACCCATCAATACCGGTGCTGAAGCGTGTTCCTTTATCCGTAAACGAAAACGGGCTCTGCACATGGCACGAAGCACATGCCATTGAATTATCGTCGCTCAATCTTTTCTCATAAAACAATTTGCGCCCTAAAGCTATGCCCTCCACCGTCATCGGGTTATCAGCAGGAATGACCAGTTGTGGAAATCCGGCAGGACGCTCAAGAGTATAAGAAGTGGGGGCATACCCGCTAAGGTCGCAATCACAATTACAATCCGGATCATCCGGTTTGCAGCCCTGTAAAAAAATGATCCCAACCGAAAACAGGATCGTACACAGAACTTTATTTGAAAGCATTCTAAGAAATAAGGAATGCAAAGATAATAATAAAAAAACTCATAAAAAAGGGCTGGAAAGGGCCTGTTTCTTTAATTTGTTACCTTTGTGCTCTCTAAAAAATATACATGAACCATTTTTCACTCTTATTTATCACGGTAATCGGTTTATCGCTGAGCTTTTCATCCTGCAAAAAAGATGATACAGATATCAATGACGATGGCATTAATTCCGAAACGGCATTGAACCCGGGTGAGCATCCACGCCTTATATTAAAATTCAAATTCGATTCAACACAGGTTCGCCTGAATGCGTTCGGCCAGCCAACAGCAGTTCCGGCAGGAAGAGCGGCCCAATCACCTCATTTCAATGGGATGAGCTCGCATTATGTGGAGCTTGCTACCAATGATTTTACTGCAATCGGAGGAGGCGCGGTATTATTTAAGAACCTGGAAACGATGGCAGGAGGCAAAAAAGCTATCGACTTTGAGAAATCAAAAGTGGTGGGTGAAGGCGAAGAATTTTTCTCTATTCCGCTCAGCCAGGTTCCTGCAGGGAGCTATAAATGGCTGCGCATCTCTCTTGCTTACCAGAATTATGATGTTAAAGTAAAGTTCCAGGGTAACCATTTTACCGGCACGCTTGCTTCATTTATAGGCTACAATACCTATATAAAAAGCTATGCTCCAAATTCGGTTAATGTTGAAGTAAATGATGACAAGGCGCAGGGATATTGGGCTTTTGAAGCTTTCGGATTTGTATCACAGGGCCAGGCTCCTGCAGGGGCTACTACAGTTGTAAATCCGCTCTTTGTTAATTCACCGCTCCCAAGCGGATCATGCCTGGTTACAGGCCAGTTTGCCGGAAGCAATATGGTGATAACCGGCAATGAAACGGATGATATTATTGTGAAAGTTTCCCTTTCAACCAACGACAGCTTTGAGTGGATCGATAATGGTGACGGTGTCTATGAGCCCGAAGTTGGCGACCTGGTAATTGATATGGGTATCCGCGGATTGATCCCAACAGTGCAGTAGCCAACAGGCAGGGAATAAGGATAGAATAAGCCTGCTTACTTTTCCTTTTTAAACAGCACTGCCGAAATAACGGAAACAAAGAATCCCCATACCATTATTCCAAATAATGCCGTTGTGGCTTGCGCATATGGTGAGAAATATTGTCTTACGCCTTCTATTGTTTTCTCTGTATCTGCAGCATTCATTTTTTGCTGGGCCGCATAATTTATTGCTTCTGTAACCATCGTTTCCTGCCTGCTGTTATTTATGTATTTTAAATGAACATAGGTAAACAGGCAAACGATAACTCCGGCAATTACGGCTGTGCTGATACCGGTTTTTAAGGCAGTAATAAAAGGAAATATTCTTTTACTTTTTTCTGAATGATCAGATGATCCGTTACTCTTTATAACAGACAAATTGTCAATCTCAGGGCTTTGTTTACGTGCAATATAAACTGCAACAGGAATAGCAAAGGTGATGACGATCAGCTCTTCAAAATTGGTAAGTCTTCCTAAATAGATACTCTGTGAACCCGCGAGGTAAAGAATAAATTTAAAGACAGGGGGAATCAGTCCGGCAATAGCTCCAACAAAATAAACCTTTTTCAAAAAATCAGGCTTTAGCGAGAACGGGGAACTTCAGGCTGGCCAGGTAATATGCGCCAAACAAGGCTGAAGTATAGAAAATGTCCCCCATGATGGTATTGAGGAAGAAGCTTCCGAATACATCATTACTGTAAAAAGGAATGGCCAGTGTATAGGCAGAAAGAAGCCCGGGGAAGTCTTTTGAATATTCAGGATAAACTACCCAGCAATAGAAATTGGTAACGATAAAAAACAGCATGGATGATACCAGGGAAGCAAGGATAACCTTGCCGGCTTTGATATTATCCCTCAGCCAGAAACCGATGAAGCAGATCAGGATAAACGAAATATAAACACCCAGCATCTGGTCATGAAAACCCAGGAACAGATCAGAAATAAACATGGCAGCAAGTGGTATGGCAATGGCCAGCTTTTTATCATTCAGTAAAGCACCTCCAAATAAGGCCATCCCTGCTACAGGGGTAAAATTATAAGGATGCGGGATCAGCCTGCTCAGGGCAGCGATCAGCAAAGCACTTACAATAAAGATGAATTTTGGTGTTATGATCTTGTTCATGGTTTGGATATGTTTTCAGGTACAAAGTTAAGAACTAAAACGCAAAGAAAACAATCATTTGCTTCATTTCGTTAATTTGCGGGCCTGAATATGATCAAAACCATTGCATATCCCCGCGCAGCGCTTATCGGCAACCCCTCTGATGGGTATTTCGGCAAAACCATCGCCTTTGTATTCAGCAACTTCAGTGTTGAGGTTGAATTAAGTGAAAACGATACACTCGAGATCATTCCCGGAAACCGCGACAGGATGATATTTGGAAGCATCAGTGAATTAGTAAGTGAGGTTGAACAGAACGGGTACTACGGCGGTATCCGGCTGATCAAAGCAGCCATTAAAAAGTTCAATGACCATTGCCGCGAAAACAAGATCACTTTACCCGGGAAAAACTTCAGGATCGCATTTACCTCTTCCATTCCCGACCGGCTGGGCCTTGCAGGCTCCAGCGCTATTGTAACAGCCTCCATAAAAGCCATGATGCAGTTTTACGGAATTGAGATACCAAAGCCCATCCTCGCCAATTTGATTTTATCCGTTGAGAAAGATGAACTGAAAATCGGAGCCGGCCTGCAGGACCGGGTGGCACAGGTCTATAACTGCCCGGTGTACATGAATTTTGATAAAAAGATAATGGATCAGCAGGGCTTTGGCGAATACATCCCCTTTGATAAAAACAGCCTTCCTCCTTTATATATTGCTTACAGGACCAACCTTTCAGAAGGATCGGAAGTAACGCATAACGACCTCGCAAAACGCTATAAAGAGCACGACCCGGCAGTGCTGGATGCAATACAGCAGTGGACTGCTTTGACTGAACAGGCATGGGAACAACTGCAGGCAGGAGATAAAAACATCAGCGCACTTTTAGATCGGAATTTTGATATCCGGGAAAACATAATGACTGTGAGCACTGGAAACAAGGAACTAGTACAAACAGCACGTTCAGCAGGGGCAAGCGCTAAGTTTACCGGGTCGGGAGGGGCAATTATCGGCACCTGTACTGACGAAAAAATGTATGCAGAATTAAATGAAAAAATGAAAAAGATCGGGGCTGAAGTAATTAAGCCGGAGATCGTGTAAACCGTTATTGCGAGGAGGAACGACGAAATGATCTCTCCTTCAAGAAAAGAGATTGCTTCAGGTGGGAAGCCCCTCGCAATGACGGATAAACGAGAAAAATATATGCAGCAGAAAATAACAAAAGCAGCTTTCCAGCACAGTGGGATCCGAAGCTTGGAATTCACGTGACTTGAAGTCGCGGCC
>JADMIO010796514.1_pt1 | contig 56977 bp, 41 predicted proteins | sample 8958161 | NCBI WGS metagenome assembly JADMIO01 (sample SAMN16585339, study PRJNA669376) | soil metagenome | isolation source: Crop rotation soil | place: USA: Cullars Rotation, Alabama | collected 2011 | reverse complement strand
CCGCGACTTCAAGTCACGTGAATTCCAAGCTTCGGATCCCACTGTGCTGGAAAGGCTGCCCGAGTTGAAATTTGGTCCTGCCATTGAACATCTTCTGCACCGAAGTGATGAGCAGTGCTTTTCCATTCAGGAATTCGTCCGGCAAAGCTCCGTCAGTCACGGTGCAATAACGGATACCGAATTGTTTCGCCTGATAGCAGGTCTGAGCGATTAGGAAATTATTCGGACAAAGGTAAATTGCCGGGTCCGCAAGCTCATTTAATTTTGACTGAAGGATGAGCAAGCCAATGAGAGTTTTGCCTTGGCCCGTGTGCAGTTTGAGAATGAGATCCTTTTCATTTCGCCGCACCTCGTGCCAAGTCTTCAGGATTGCCGTCTGCGCGGGACGCAACGGTCCTTTGTCGCTCGCACGATCCAGCGTTTCGTAGAGCGCAATCGGATCAATTGGCTTCTGAATCAATTTTGTTCCAAGCCGTTTTTTGAAATCAACCATTGTTGGTCCTCGCCTTAAATTTTTATTGCCCGGAGCAAAGTTTCTCTGAATCCAATCGTACCCGCAATGCGCAAGAGCCGTGTCCTACCAATGCCACTTTTACGGCTCGTGGACGTGCAGCGGGCCGACCCGACACGCATCGATGGTTGACCGCTTTCAGAAGTGAAATAGACGAACATCTGGAATGACGATGACACCCGGCATTCGCAAGTTCGCGCTCACGGCGCATGTCACCTCCTCGGTCGGCTGGCTTGGCGCAGTTGCTGGCTTCCTCGCGCTCGCAGTCGCCAGGCTAGGGCATCGCAATCCGCAAATCGTCCGCGCTTCGTTATCTGGCGATGGGATTGATTGGCTGGTGCGTCATCGTTCCGTTGAGTCTCGCTTCGCTGCTAACCGGGCTTGCACAAGGGTTGGGTACGCCGTGGGGATTTTTCCGGCACTATTGGGTCGTGGCGAAACTGATCATCACGGTCTTCGCCACCATTCTGTTGCTCGTTCAAATGCAGCCAGTCGGCCGCATCGCAGGCGTTGCGGTGGAGAAAACTTTGTTCAGCGGCGATCTTCGCGGGTTGCGAATTCAACTTATTGCCGACGCCGGTACCGCCGTGCTGGCCTTACTCGTGGCCACGGCGTTGTCCGTATTCAAGCCGTGGGGAATAACAGCATTTGGACGCAAGCGCGCCGCACTCAATGCCCACGCGGACATATTCGCACGGGACGAATTATCTGCTCACGCACCACGCTGGGTGAAGATGTTTTGGATTGTTCTCGGCCTCCTCGTGCTGCTGTTTGCCATCCTGCATTTAACCGGTAACGCTCCTGGCGGGCACGGGCATTGAGCTTCGAGCGGATACTGTGGTGTGGCCCAAAGCTAATTTCAACTTGACGCCGCCGTGACCAACGCGCGTTTCGCTTCGTTGCACGGGCGATTCGGTCGGCCCCGTCCCCTCTCGACCACGCCCGCTCCACTTCGCAAACCCGCGCTCGTCACGAGCGGAATTTCCACACGCCGCAGCGGCGGCGGCTTCCGTCTGAGACTCGGCTTCGTGACGTTACGCTGCGGACTTCATTCCGCTATGCGCTCCTTTCCGTCCTCCGCTCCACTCCCGCTCTCCGAGTCTCAGACCGAAGCCAACGTTCATCGCCGAGCCTGGCGTGAGAGCCGCCGCGACTCCGCTTGATGCTCCAGCAACTCCCTGGTTCGGGCGATTTCGGCAGCCAGCGTGGATTCCCTTGGCAACGCAGTCAGATATTCCCGGACGAGCATCTTGTTGTGCAATCCTTCCATCGCGTAACGCGCGAGGGCATCGTCTTTGTTGGTGCAGAGAATCAAACCCACCGGAGGGTTCTCGCCGATTTGCGTCCAATGCTCGCGAGCAAAGTTGCAGTAGAGATTCATCTGTCCGATGTCGGCATGGGCGAGTTCGCCAATCTTGAGATCAATGATGACGAGGCAACGCAGCCGGCGATGGAAGAACAACAAGTCCACGCGAAACCACTGATGACCAATCCGCAATCTCTTCTGCCGCCCAACGAACGCAAACTCGTTGCCGAGTTCGAGCAGGAAAGTTTCGAGATGTCGGATCAACGCCTCTTCCAATTCGCTTTCGGAGTATTCGTCTTTGAGGCCGAGGAATTCGAGCAACAGGGGATTGCGGATTTCTTCGTCAGCGGAGACAGCGTCATCTGGCTTTGCGCTTTCGCCTTTCAACAGCATCGCCGTTTTATTTTTTGATAACGCGGTGCGCTCGTAAAACTGCGAGTTGATCTGGCGGTCCAGTTGCCGAACCGACCAGCCGCCCGCCAGCGCCTCGCGCACGTAGAACTCGCGTGCGAGCGAGTTCCGCACGCGCAGCAATCGAACGTAATGCGTCCACGGTAATGGGAGGACACGAGCAACAGCACCGAGACGCTCAACTGCACCCGTCGAAGATTCTCCAATCGCAGATTGGACAATTTCGGATTTTCCAATCAGTGATTGGAAATTGTGCGGCAGTGGAAATGTGAGGTGGAACTGTCGCATGGCGGCAACTTGGGCCGGGCCAAAGCCGCGTCCAAAACGATGCGTCAAATCAGCCGATAGATTCCTGACCACTTCCTGTCCGTAGTCTGCTCTTTTCCGGCCTGCTTGCTCGTGCTCGACAATGCGCCGCCCGATTTCCCAATACGTCGCCGTCATCAGGGAGTTGACCACACGCGCGGAGGCACGCCGTGCCGCGTCCAGCAATTCCACCACACCCGACAGCACGTCGTTGTAGCCCCCGGAAATGCGTTGAACCGCTTTGCCTGCTCTTCGTTTGTTGCTCGATTTGCTCATGACCGAAATCTGCGTGCGCGTATCTTACTTTGCTGACCCAGTTTCGACGAGTCATTGGATCAGCCGCCATGACAGCGCGATGAAACCTGATTCGATTGTGTGGCGTCGGCGGGCGCGTCAAGGATACTACGGTTCAGTGGCTTCCGTTCCTCCTTGACCCGCCCGCCGCCGCCGGAAGTTTTTGCCTCTAGGTTTTCATCGCTGGAATCTGTCGCGGCGCTGGGTTGAGAATCCTGGGGTGAACTCCCCACTGCAAAGCCGCGCAACTTGGCGAGCGAGATTGACGGATGCAGCGGGGTTGCAGTCGTCCGCGACCTTGCTAATAGTACTTCGTGCAATCGAACTTGCAGGAAGACATGACGTGACGAAGACAAAATAAATTTTGCGTAGCAACGGTTCGGTCCCACGAGAAAACCGCGAATTTTCAATGGACGAGAGAACCGCCGAGGCGCGCGCCCAATCGGGCGCGGCTTGGCGTGGTTCTCTCAAAGGCGCTTCGCGGTGCCTCTCGTGGGGCTGCGTTGAGTTCGCGCCCCTTTCGTTTCTGAAATCTGTGGACAAATCTTTATTGGCATTGGGGCCGACCGAGCGTTGAATCGAACCGGAAGGTGGAAAGAGTCGGTAATGAATGCACACGTAATGAACACCACCGTCCAGCAGCACTTTTATCGAAGCGGACAACTTCGTGAACGAGTACCTGTACGGAATGGGCACAGGCACGGGGTTATTCGTACTTGGCACAAGAACGGAATGCTCGCTTCGGAGGAGCCGTACAAAGACGGCGTGCCTCACGGAATTTGCCGGCAATTCGATGAGGCGGGACGACTGCTCGGCAAATACAGGATGGTTAAAGGCACGGGCACCCAACGCGCCTGGCACGATAACGGGCAGCTTCAATTGGAAGTCTCCACCGTGCGCGGCGAGTTCTGCGGACGAAATCGCATCTGGCTCCGAGACGGTACACTGCTTTCCGAACGCTTCTATCTGAATGGGCAAGTCGTCAGTGCGGACACGTACCGTGAAGCAGCGGCGAAGGACAAAACGCTGCCACAGTTTCGGGGTAAACCAGCGAAGTTGCCGCCGAAGAACCCCGCGACGGAAAGGCATATCCATCGCGTCTTCGTCGAGTCGCTCTTGGAGAAGCGGGAGCACTCCGAAATTCGCGGATGGTTGAAGCAGAACGGCGACAAGGCTGGACGTTCGTTGGGACGATTCAAACCTGCGCGCGACGTGGCTAAGTCTGAGACGGGCAAATTCGTAAACGCGCTTTATGACGCCGGCGCGATGGCCGTAATTGTGCCCGACATTTACCGCAGCAAAGAGGGCAAGCAGTTCGCGGATTGCTTGGTCGTGCGCCTTCCGAAGAATCCAGCAAAGCGAAAGGCCATTCGGAAAGTCTGCGCGCAACTTGAGAAGCGAAAGCTCGGAGTAGTCGAACCAAGCAAGGACATTGGCGAAGATCATTTGTATCTCTCCTTGGCTTGATTAACGAACGACGAGGCAATCGCGGGGTTCGTCAACTACCAGTACGCCGCAAGCGGCCCGCGCGTTGAGCAGAGAATCGGCAACCGCGTCACCCACCAACTTTTCAACGGCATCGCGCATTGGTCGCGCGCCGAGCTTCGGATGAAAACCCTTTCGCACGAGGAACGGCAGGACGGTGCTGTCGAGTTCTAGCTCGTGGCCGCGCGCCGTGAGGAATTCGATTTCACGCGACAGAAATTTTTCGGCGATCTCCAACTGGTGTTCGTAGCTCAAGCGATGGAACACAAGCTTCTCGTTGATGCGTGCAAAAATCTCCGGCCGCAGAGCTTGTTGTGCGCGTGTGAGGACGTGGCGTTCCAGTGTGGCGTCGTTGGAATGTTGCAGACTCATCAACTCGGCAGAACCGATGTTTGATGTAAGCCAAATGTAAAAGCCGCTGAAGTCGAGTGTCTGTCCAGTCGCAACCGTGATCCGCGCCGCATCCAAAAGTTGCAGCAGAATATCGAGCACGCGCGGATGCGCCTTCTCACCTTCATCAAACAGGAGTGAGCCTTCTGCCGAATGTTCGCGCACTCCACCCAAATATCCGACTTCCCCAATACGCGCACCCAGCAGCAAGCCAAGTGATTCCTGATTTTGAAATTCGGACATGTCGAAGCGAAACAATTTTCCTGCGCCGAAAATTTGCGTCGTTGTCACTACTGCGCTTTCCGTTTTCCCAACACCCGTTGGGCCGAGCAGCAGAAAACTTCCGCGTGGGCGTCCCGGTTTCGTCAGCCCGAGTTCTCCGCGTCGAACAAGCGAAGTGATTCGCGGTAGCACGTGTGATTGGCCGCGGATTTCGTGCGGCAGTACCGAGTCCAGTTCGTGGAGTTTGGTGAGCTTCGCTGAGTCCGTCGCGTTGTTCATCCCGTACTCCTAGCAGGGACTTACTCGCACTTTGTGTATCACATACATCTTCGCTCTGCGCGTTGGTGCTAGTTGTGTTCGCGTGATACGGCGGCGTGCCGCCGATGATGAAAGAAACAACAAGCATCAACGTTATGAAGCTCACCAACAGATTCGCATCCAATGTTCGCTCGCGGCTCTCCTCGTTTCTCGCGGTCGCCGCGATGATCATCCTCAACGCGCCCTCCGCCTTCGCGCAGGGCTTCAGTTCCACCGACCTCAAGACCGGCATCAGCAACAGCCTCGCCGTGATCATGATGTTCGGTTTCGTGCTCGGCATCTCATCGGTCATTTACGGCGGCTTCGCCATCCGGCGCGGCGACGTTGACCAGGGCAAGATGTCTATCATCGGTGGCGCCATTATCGCGGCTGCTCCGGCAGTCGTGTTCGCGTTTTACAAAATCTTTGGCATCGACTCGAACAGCAGCGTCGGTATTGGTAATTTTTAATCTCACCAAACATCCCGCCACCGGCCGCCCGAGCTACCATGAAAACGGATCTCCGCCTCACCGACACCAACGCCGCGTCTGACTCCAAAGGCCGGACATGGGGACTGGAAGGAGGTCTGTTCTGGTGGCTCGTCGGCGGCGTCGGCGCTGGCATCACCTTGTTCGTGTTGTTCCTCGTGGTGCTGAAATCGTCGCTGCTCACTTCGTTCGGCGTGGCGCTCGTGCCGGTGCTGTTGTGCTTGGCCTACATCTTCGGCCTGCGACAAGGAAAACCGCCAGGCTATGACCGCGACATCTTCGAACGCGTGTTTACCGGCAGCGGCTTTGGCCCGGACGAAACTCGTTATCCGCATCCACTCGCAAAGGAGCAAATATGAGTCATCGCATTCTTCAGGAGCTCGAAACAGCCGAGCAGGCGCTGCAAGAAAACCTGCACCGTAACGATCTCGATGTGACAGCACGCGAGCACATGGAACGAGCTTTGTTACACGTGCGCGAAGCTTTCGTTGCAACAAACGAGATCGGTAAGGCGCGTTCCGTCCAGCAACTCGTCGGCGATTTAGAGAAAACCGAATTGTTGTTCGCCAAAATTCGGAACTCACACCGGCCGGAAGCCAAAGCACTCAAGGTGCGCATCTAATTATGTTCGAGAGTTCACCCAACGGCTATTTCGTGCGCAATTTGATTGTCTTCAATCATCTCCGTCGCGGCGGTTACGTCTCGAAAGGGTTTTCCTTTGAAGCGCCAGACCTGACGAACAGCCCAGTTGAAGACCTGAACGAGTTTCAAGATCAACTGTGTCTTCTGCTGGCCTCGCTCCATGAACATCAGCGCCTCCAGGTTCAGTACTTCTCCGACTCCGACTACAAGGGGGAACTCTTGCGCTACCAGCAGGAGACGGAGCGATTCACGAACATCTGGACCAAACGGGCGCGCAACGAACGGTTCTCGCGATATTGGCAGGCGATGTCGGAGCGCAAGCTTCGTCGCCAGCGCGTGATTCTCTACGTCTCCCGCTCATTGGAGAACACGCCGAAGACTTTCCAAACAGCAGCCGCCCGGCGCGACTACTACGCTACGCTGCTCGATCAGCTCGAAATCGAATTCGAGCACATCCACCGGCTGCTTTTGGAAATCTTCGGCTCAGGTGGCGCACGAGTGTTGCCCATGAGCGACCTCGACCATTTCCGGCACTACAAGCGTTTTCTCAATCCGTCGTTGAACGATCGCTTTGATTACGATCCGGCAGACGAGTTTGCAGCCGACTTGTCGGTTCAAGAAAACTGCTGGCACAGCGAGGGCAACGGACAATCGGACTTCGGGTTCTTCCTCGACGGTCACTATCACTCGCTGATTGTCCTGACTCGCTGGCCGCGTACGACGTATCCAGGGATCATTCAGCGCCTCACCAATCTGCGCCTACTCGACTACACCATCACGGTCAACGTTGACCCGCTCCCCATCACCCAGGAAATCGACAAAGAGGAAAAGGAGCACGACCGCATCGCTGGCGATTACGCGAGCGAGAAGAAAATTTCACTGCTCACCGTGATGGAGAAAAAGCAGAAGAAGATTCACGCGTTGATGCAGGGTCAGACGATTCCATTCCACGCGATGTTCGCGATCCGGGTTTGGGACAAGACGCGCGACGGCCTCAACGCGAAGGCCGGCGCAATCAAGAACGCGATCAACTCGATGAGCGCGGCGCAGTATTTCGAGAGCAATCTGCCGAGCACGTCGAAGAATCTGTTTTTCCAGACGTGGCCGGGGTGGACGTGGGGACGGTACGAGCATCGCAAGCTTTACGCCGAGCACCGCTTCCTGGCGGACATGCTGCCCGTCACCAGCACTTTCATCGGCCACCTTGCGACAGCCGAAGCGATCTACGACGGACCACAAGACAACCTTGTCGGCATCGAAACGTTCTCGGGCTCTGAAGATAACAAAACGCCGCAGCACGCCGTGCTGCTTGGCATGTCGGGCGCAGGGAAGTCCGTCACTGTTTGTGACTTGCTCACGCAGACCGAGGGCTATTTCGGTTACACCGTCATCATCGAGGAAGGACTCAGCTACGGCATTTACACGGCGACGGTCGAGGAAGGCGCGCGGCCCATCATCATCCACCCGGACGGCGACCTCACGATCAATTACCTCGACACGAAAGGATTGCCGCTCACACCCGACCACTTGTCCGCCGCGACTGCCCTTGTGGCGCGAATGATCGGAACGAGCGCGCAGGAGGACAAGCAGATGCTCCGGCAGGCGCAAATCGCCAAGTACATCAACCTGATCTACGAGGATGCGTTTCAGGATTGGCAGAAGAAGCGCCACGACCAGCTTCTCGGCATCGCGCGGCACGCTCTCGCGCTTCAACAATTCCGCGCCGAGAGAATGCCGCCCGGTGCGACGAGCCTCGAAACATTTGCGGACTTCCGCGACTGGAAAGCGAGCCACCCCGACGAAGCCGAAACCTACGAGCAGCAATTCGACGAGGCGGCTGCGCTGAAGTTCCTGAAAGAACCGAAGACCAGCAAGGAAGTCCGCAATCTCGCCTTCGCGTATTTCACACCGGACGAATTTCCCACGCATCGGATGCTGCAAGAATTGATGATGCTCGATCCGATGGGCGCGGAGCGCGACCAGATCATGGAGATTGCAACGCTCGTGCTTCCGTGGTGTCGCGATGGAAACTACGGCTGCCTGTTCGACGGCACGAGCAACCTTTCGCTCACCGGCAAGATTGCTCACTTTGAACTCGGCTACATCCCGGAGTCAGCGAAGGAACTCAAATCTGCAGCGGGCTTCCTCATCACGAACCACGCGCGCAAACACATCATGACTTTGCCGCGCGCGATTCGTAAGCGGAACGTGTACGAGGAAGTCGCCCGCTTCCTCGACATTCCGGGCGGACAGGAAATCGTTCAGGAATCCTACGCGCAGCTTCGCAAGTTCAATTGTTGGAACATCTCCATCGTTCAACAGTACGCACGGTTCAAACAGTCGCGCATCCGTTCGGCAGTGTTCGGAAACTCCCGCCAGTTCTTCATCATGCGGCAGAACGATCGCGCGGACCTGGAGGACATGGGTAAGGACATCGCGCTGCCGGAAGTGACCCAACACGCGATCATGAACTACCCGTTGCCCGACCATCAGAGCGGCCAGAAGTATTCGCCGTTCACGTATCTGCACACCGATTCAGCGCGGAATCTTTGCGGCACGGCGCACAACGTCGCGTCGCCGGAAATGCTCTACTGCTCCAGTTCGAGCGGTGAGCATTTCGACCGCCGCGCGCGAGAGCTTCGCCAAAGTACCAGCGTCGTCGAGGGCATCATCCTTCACTCGAACCGCCGGTCTGAAAACAAACACGAAACCGTCAGCAACTCACGTTTATGAAAACCACACTAACGCTCATCGCGTTCAGAACGCTCTTTGCCGCTCTTGTTGTCGCCTTGTTCGCCGGCTGCGCCGCGACCCGCCCCTTCGGCGACGTCGCTTTCGGCGCGGGCGGTGCTTATCTTGGCCATGAGCTTTCCGACGGCGATCCCATAGCCACGGCCGCGGGCGCTGCCGGTGGAGTGATTCTCAGCGAAGGGTTTCATTACGCTGCCAGGAAACAAACAGAGAAGGCTTACGCCACTGGTTACGACAAAGGCAAAAGCGACGCCGTGAAGCAGCAGTATTGGCTTTACGTGTCCATGCAGCGCCAGCGCAACCACATCAGCAGCGTCCGTCTTTATCCCGTGCAGTTGCCGGAACAACGCATTGACGGGGTAACGTTCCAACCATCCACAAAATATCTCCGCATCGAGGAGTAACAAAAGGCACACATGAAAAAATTCATTACACTCACACTCGTGATGTTCGGCATCACGGCTTCGGCACGGGCGCAATGGATCGTTTACGATCCGGCGAACACCGTTCAATCGGTCATCAATACCGCGCAAGAAATTGCGAAGTATATCGAGATGATCAACAACCAAGTGCAGCAAATTCAAACGCTCACCGATCAACTCAACGAGTTCAGACACTACCAGGAGTTGTTCGGCGATCCCGGCCGAGTTGCCCTTTCGATCAGGCCATTAACTGACGACCTGCGGAAAACGGAAGTGGGGGAGACGCTCGCACGCCTGGAGGACGCTGTGGATGCGGGTGAAGCCATGCTCTACGACGCGAGCGGTTTATTTCAGAGCATCGGCACGACGTTTACCACACCGGGCGGGAGAACAGTCACACGTCAGGAAACAACTTATCTTCCAGTCGCCGCCGTTCAAAAGACGACCGACAACTATTTGTCCGTCTCAACTGATGCCGCGTCTCGCCGCATTGCGTTGAAGGAACAAATCGCGGCGACGACTGAGCAATTGAAAGCTGCGAGAACGGACGCGGACGTTCAAAAGTTAACAGGCGTTCTCATCGGCTTATCTGCCGCGCTCAACAACACCGAGTACGAAATCAATCAAGCCACCGCGTCGGCCCTTGTGCAGGACGTTGCCAATCGAAACGACGCGCAGCGGCAAATCGAAGCCCGGAAGGAGCAGCAGCACGCGGAGTTCACGGAAGCGATGCAGAAGTACGCGCAGAAGTTCCGCTTGATGAACGCGCCAACAGAATTCCCGACACGATAACCGCAATCTCAATCGTCCCGGCGTATGGGCTCATTTGAAAGCATGTTCCCGACGTTCCTCCAAAAGAGTGCGGAGCTTCACGAGCTGCTTCGCATCGTCGCTTTCATGTTGTTCATCGTCGGGACGATCCTGTTGGTGCTGCACGGATTCACGGGCAAGACGATGATGTTGCACATGGTGCGCCTGTTCGTGCTCACCGCGTTGCTCGTGATGCTACCGCAATGGGGCAACCAAGTTCAGCAGCTTGTGCAGACCTCGATCCTGAACGGTTTGGGCGTTGACCCCAGCAATGTGCAGGACCAGTACAATCAGCTCCTTGTCGTTCGCCGCGACACCGGCAGCGACGACCATTCCTGGTGGGACATCTTGAGCGACATCACCAGTTTCACAGTTGAAACCCTCATCTCCGGCATTCTTTGGCTGATTGGACAATTCGCGTCGCTGCTCCTGTTTTGGGCTTACATCATTCAGAAGTTCATTCTGTTTTCTGGTTACGCGCTCTCGCCGCTTCTCATCGGCTTCATGGCCATCCGGCCGCTCCGTTCAACGGGCAGCCGCTATCTTTTGAACATCCTTGGCGTTCTTCTTTGGCCGCTCGGCTGGGCCGTGGCCGCTCTCATCACGCAGGGGATTCTCGATTTCATGACTGACCCGTCTTTCAGATTCATCGACCCCACATCCAGCCTTTATTCGCTACAAGCGACGGTTGGCGTTGTCGTGGTCGCGTTCTGGATTGTGTTCAGCACCATCGCGGCGCCGGTCGTCATTCAGAAGGTTCTCAGTTCCGGCATACTGGCAGGTAGCCAACTGTTGACCGGCGCGGCCAGCAGTTTCCTCCAAACCGCCGCTACGACCGCAGGCGCAGCCGCCGTCGCGTCCACGACCGGCGTTCCGCTCGCCACGGTCGGAGCGGCGGGCATGGCCGCGGTTCTCAGCACCCTTTCCACCGCAGCCGGACACGGGAGCGCCGGTGCAATCATCATCGCTGGTTCTGGACTTCCGCCTCGCTCCGCTCGCGGCCGTCCCGGTGACGACATCACCGGAGACAGATCCGTTCGCGAACTCATCGCCAAGACCAAAGGCCACTACTACTGAATTTTATGGAAGCCACCGAACTGACACCTCGCCAAACTCCGACCGGCAACGGCTCGCCGACGCTTCGCGTCGCGCGCAAACGCTTCGACCCGACTCAGCTTTTCGCGCAACGCGACCGCCTGCCGTGGTTTTGGTTTTTCGTCGCCGTTGCCGTGACAGTGTTGGCCGCGCTCGACCGTTATCATCTGATTGGCCAATTCAAGCAGCGCGAGCGCGTCGTCATCATTGACCCGGCGCAGACGTACTACATCAGTCCGTTGCTTCAATTTCAGGAGGCGAAGGATTTACACGTTCAGCAGGCGGAATTGGCCGCGCTCACTTTCCTCGAACGAAATCCGAAGGACTTCGACCATCCCGATTTGTTGCGGCAAATGTTTCTCAAGCCCGCGTTGCAGAAGGCTCAGGACCATCTCACGCGCGAGGCGGTTGAATTTCGGGCCAAGCAGCTTCGCCAGAAACCCGAGATTGCGCGAATCGACATTCTGGCAACGCGCGAGCACGAAGTGTTGGCGACAGTTTCAGGCCAGGTCATCCGCACCGGCATCTTTCAGGAGAAGGCGTTCAACGAAGCGTTCAACTTCAAACTGAGTCTCCGCCTGATTCGCAACCCAAACATGGCTGCCAACGGTCGTTTCCCCACCGCTGTCGGCGACTTCAAATATGAAATCTCGAATTAGCCTTTTGTTGTTTGTTGCCACAATCGCGCTCGCTGAACCACCTGCAGCCATTCAGCGCGTCACGCTTGATGATCGCGCCGTCATCAGCGTGCCCGTCGCGACGAACCGCGTCACGACCATCAGCTTCCCCGGCCCGATTTCCGCGATTGACGCCGTCGGCGTGACGACTGAAGCAAAGACCCCAGGACAATTCCAACTCGCCCACACGAAAGGCTCGTCGTTCTTGTCCGTCCGCGCCCTCACGGCCAAGGCCGCGTCGAACCTCAACATTCGTTGGAACAAGCACACGTACGTTTTCGAGTTGGTCGAAAGCGACACGCCGATTCTTGCGCTCAATCTCGAAGATCGGGCGACGACGGAGACGGTTCAGCAAGCGCCGTTCGTCACGCCGACGCGGTTGCTTGCGTTGCTCGACAAAGCCAAGGCGTTTCCGCTGTTGAAGAAACAGCAGCCCGAAGCCGTGGCCGGCGCTCAGGCCCGGACGTTCGGGGACAAGCCACAAGTCACGGACTTCGATGATTACGAGATTCGAATCGAGGAAGTGTTTCGTTTCAACCCAGAAGACACGCTCGTCCTTCACGTCTCGCTGCGGAACAAGTCGGACAAGGAGATTCGGTATCTGCCGGAGAGTTTCGCGCTCCGCATTGGCAGTCGCATTTATCACCAGTCCATCAGCGATGCGCCCGGAGTGCTTCCGCCAAATGCGGCAAGCACCGTCTATTTCGCCGTCACGGGCACGCCTGACGGCGGGCGGAATGAGCTTTCGCTCAAGAACGAATTCACGGTGCTGGTTAGCCGCGTGATTCCCCCAACGCCGCCTCCAGCACCGAGCACAAATTCACCGTCCGCTGACGCCAAGGAGCAGCCATGAAACCGCGCGACTTTCTGAATTTCTTCAAAACGCGTAGTGGCAAGCTCGTGCTGTTTGTCGCGGTCTTCGGCGGCGGGTTGTTGGTGTTCAGTGCGCTTCGCAACAAACACACGGACGGCGGGCTGACTGTGGCGAGCGCCGGTCCTCGAACAAATCTGACCGACAAGCCGCAACTGGTGCAAACAGTCGAGCGACCGATGCAGCCATTTCACCCGCCGCCCCCGAAGCCAGAACCTCTGCCGCCGCCGAAGACCAACGAACCGCCGAAGGTTGTCGTCGAGAAACCAAAGCAAGAACCGCCGGCAGCGCCACCGGTACTCCCGGCGATTAGCCTCTTCGCGGACGCCGCAGCGGGTATCGCCGAACCGAAGTCTCTGAGTTCCCACTACGCGCCATTTGGACGGCTCATCCCTTGCGAGACTGTCATCACCGTTGATTCCGCTTCGATTCAAACGCCCATCGTCGGACTCGTCACGGAAGACATCTATCATGCAGGCAGGTTGATAATTCCCGCAGGCACGGAGGTTCACGGGACGGCGCAGAAAGATCGCCTTCGAGAACGGATCGCCAGCGGCAACAATTGGACGCTGGTCTGGCAAACCGGCGAGGAACTGCAACTCAGCGCCGTCGCGCTCGACCGCGAGTTTTCCAACGACCAGGAAGGCTGGGGCATCACAGACGGCAGCGCGGGATTGCGCGGGCGAATACTCAAGTCCGACAACATGGCGGACATAAAACTCTTCGCCGCGACATTTCTTTCCGGTGCAGCCGAAGCGTTAACTGAAAAACAACAAACCGTCTTTGGTCCGATCAGCAGCCCGACACTAAATAACGCGCCGTTTGAGGGCGCACAAAAAGTTCTGTCGGTGTACGCGCAGCGCATTTACGACGCGATCCAGAAGGACGGTTTTTACGTCCGCGTGCCAAGCGGCAAGCAGTTTTATCTCTACGTTCTGCAAACGATTGACCGCGCCGATGCGGCAAGAGGTGGTTCAGGAAAGCCATTCGCAGACGAAAACAGTCCCGCGCAACCGGCACTACATGGATCTTCGGCTTTCTCTGGCGCGCCTGCCTTCGTTCCTGCGTTCACGAAATCATTAACACCCGTTCAGCCATGAAATATCTCGCACTCATTCCGCTCGTGCTCGTTGCTTCTTGTGCGTCACGTCCGCAACTCGTTGTTCGGCCCACGCCGCCAGCGACCGTCGAGCCGATTGAGGCGGTTCGATATCCGGAGGTTGTCCGCGCTTACCACGTCGGCCGCTTCGTCGATCCGAACCATCCCGAAGCGATGCACGAGCGTCACCCGGTTTATCGCATCGAGTCATCGGCGCGATGGAACCTGCGCCCAGGTCCGCTGAACACGGCCAACCTTTTGAACCCGCCACGAGACGCCGCTTACGCCCCGCCGTCAACGAACGACGCCGCGCTCGCTGAGATGAATCGGCAGCGCGAAACAACCGAACGCGTGATGCAGGAGGCGACGCGGCTCGCGCAGTCTTACGCTGAGTTGCAGAAGGTTCTCGCCGAAATGAAGAATGTCGCGCGCAACAACGCTCTCATCGGTGCGCGTCTCACCGCCGCGGAACAGCGTGTCGCCGATTTCGAGAAGAACCTTCAGAAGCTTTCCGTTCCACCATCACCGACGAGCAATACCGCTCCCGCGATTGTGCCGGGATTACCCGATGCACCCAAACCATGAAATCACTTTGTCGAAGTGAGCAGTGAGTCACTGCCTTGCGCCGACGAACACGGCAAATGCCGCGCAACAGAAACAAACAAAACAGTCATTATGAAAACAAAACCATCCGCGCCAACGAGCGCCAGCGGCAATGCCGCTCCCGCAGACACGCCCACCTTTCGGACCAACCCGGAAGTGGATGCAAAAATTGATGCCTACATCAAAGAGAACCCCAAGTATTGGACCTACGTGCAATCCATGCCTCGTGACCGGCTCGAACGTACGGTTGTATTGAACGAGGTGCGCGAGGTTGATCGCCAGCAACGCATCCGTGAAGGCGTCTTGAAACAGATCAATCGGAATCCCGAATTGAAGCGGGCCTACGATCTCCTGGTGAAAGACTTGCCGGAAGACCAGAAGGAGGGCGTCATCGCCCAAATCGGTCGGCAAGCACGACGCGCCGTGGCTCGCGCGCAAAGTCAGTCGAAAGGGGAGACGGTTGCGGCTTGAAATCCGCCATTCAAGCTCCGGCTCGTTTGTCTTGAATCGGGCTTCGAGCCGGGGCTGCCGGTGGGAAGGATTCGGTAGGCAAATCCACCGTGCGAGACTTGCGAAAGCGTTGACCAGGTGCATCTTAAAGCGATCAAAAGCGAATAACCTGCGCATGAAAACTACTCGTTTTTGCCGGTCACGTAACGAACCAGAAAACCTCTGACGCAAAGGTATGGAACATCCGGTGACCCAAGTCGCCCGTGCGACCAGGTTCTTGGATTCAGTGATTCAAGAACATGGTGATTACCTTTTTGCTGGATTGGTGTTTCTGAGTCTCCTCGTCATCGTTTGGATTTTCACGCGCCGACGTAAACATCCCGTGCATGAATTTCCGGTGATGATTCTGCCTTTAGGCCACCCGCCAAAACGTGAGCCTGAGCCTGAGCCATCGCCTTTCGAGGAGCACCGCGACCAGTAAACCCAACCACAAAGCAGCGCTGGTTGGGTTCAAAAACCACATGGACCTTCCCGGTGTTCACCTCAATGAAATCCCGTTCCATGAAGTATGGAGGAGCGGATGCACCGCGACGAAAATGTTATTGGTCGTAATGTCGCAAAGTTTCGTTACCAGCGAGGTTGGACGCAGGACGCGCTTGTGGGAAAGCTACAGTTGCTTGGCTGCTACATGACCCGCGACATCCTCGCGAACATCGAAACCCAACGCGGCCCGGCCACCGACAGACAGATCGAGTACTTCGCGGAAGTCTTCGGCATAAAGGAAGGCGACTTGTTCCCAGGCAAACGGCACTTGAACGGCAAAATGGTGGGCTTGGAGATGGAAGTCGTGACTCGCAGACCCTGTCCAAATCGCCGTCCACGATCACGAGCGACTCTTGCCGCATCCGCGAGAAAATAGGAAAGTGTCATGGCAGCCCGGCGAAGCAATCTGGATTCGGACGAGCAGCTTGACCTTTTCGCACCACGAAAGCCGACACATGACACCATTGACCCAATACGGCCGGATGGCCGAGAAACACTGGCGCGAACACCGTCCGAAGATGGTGCGCGAACTCGAACAGAAGGGACTCCTGCATCAGATGCTTCTGGAGGCGGAGGAAAAGACGAAAGACGAAATGGTGAACCTGCGCATCGAGTTGATGAAGCAGGGAACAACGGCGCAACAGGCACACGACCAGGCTTGGGAAATGGTGAGGGAGAAATACATCCTGCTCCCGCCCGAGTCCTAGCGGACGGGCACCGAGCAGTTCGTCCCAGGCGCCATCAGGACGCGCCGCCAAAGAACCTCAACAGTTATCGCATTGCGGAGGCCGACCGCCTCGGTGAGGGCGGACCAAAGCAGAAGTTTCAGCAAAACCTCAAAGCGATTCGCCAGCTTCGAGCTTTGCATGCGGCGGCGCGACCAGCCACGGATGAGGAAAAGGCGGTGCTCGTCAAATACGTCGGGTGGGGTGCGATGCCCCAGGTCTTCGATGAATTCAACCCGCTATGGCTCGAACAGCGCGAAGCTCTCCGAAAGGAACTGACTGAAGAGGAATACGAATTCGCCCGCTCGACAACGCTCAACGCTCATTACACATCACCGGTCGTCATCGGTGCGATGTACCGCGCGTTGGAACGATTTGGTTTTCAGGGCGGCAGGATTCTTGAACCGGCATCCGGCATCGGCCATTTCATCGGGCTCATGCCGGAGCCGGTTCTCCGCCGCTCGATCGTCACCGGCATCGAGATTGACCCGCTAACCGCGCGCATCGCGAAGGCGCTCTATCCCGACTCCGACATTCGCGCACAGCCGTTCGAGCAATCGAAGCTCGCGGATGGATTCTACGACCTCGCCATTTCCAACGTGCCCTTTGGTGATTACACCGTCCACGATCCGCGGTGGAACAGATACAAGTTTCCCATCCACGATTATTTCTTCGCCGCGGCACTGGAGAAGGTTCGTCCGAACGGTCTTGTCATGTTCATCACGTCACGGGGCACGATGGACAAGCTCGACTCCAGTTTGCGCGAAGTGCTTTCCACGCGCGCTGAATTGCTTGGCGCAATTCGTCTCCCGAATGACGCCTTCAAGCGCAACGCCGGCACCGAAGTAACGACGGACATCGTGATGCTTCGCAAACTTCGGCCGGGCGAAGCGCCCGCTGGTCCCTCGTGGAAGGAAGTCGCCGATTACAACAACGACCTGGGCGAGAATTTCGCCATCAACGAATACTTCGCCGCCCGACCGGAGATGATGCTCGGCAGGATGCGTTTGTCCGGGCGGATGTATCGAGACAACGAGCCGACCCTGGAATCGGACCAACGCGACTTGGGCGAGGCACTGGCGGAAGCCATCGAAAAACTGCCGCAAAAAATCTACGAGTCTCAATCTCATCAGGTCGCCCAGCCGACGCTCGAACAGACGATTCCCGCCCCCGATTACGTCAAGCCGAACGCCTACTGCTTGCACGAGGGAATGGTCTGCATCCGGGAGGAGACGGTTCTTCGTCCGTTGAACGATTTACCGTCCGAGACGCGCTCACGGATTCGCGGCCTGATCCAAGTGCGTGATGCGGTCCGTGCCTGCCTGCGTTCGCAGCTCGACGGCAGCACGGAAGAACAGGTTGTCGACACGCGCTTCCAACTGAATCTTGCCTACGACCGTTTCTCGTCGCGTTTTGGTCCGATCAATCTTCGAGCAAATCAGCGAGCCTTCGATGGTGATCCTGACTTGCCATTGCTTCTCTCGCTGGAGAGCTACGACGACGAAACCAAGACCGCAAAGAAGGCGACAATTTTTCGGGAACGCACGATTCATCATCGCCAGCCAGTTGAATCTGTCAGTGGACCAAAGGAGGCGCTGCTCGTTTCGTTGAATGAGCGCGGACGTGTGGACCTCGACCACATGGCTGCGCTGCTTGGCAAACCCATCGAGGAACTCCTGCCTGACTTGAAGGGCATCATTTTCCTGAACCCACAAACGAACGAGTGGGAGACCGACGATCAATATCTCTCCGGCAACGTGCGCGAAAAATTTGCCGTCGCCGATGCTGCCGCAGTCACCGACCCACGCTTCCGCGAGAATGTCGAGGCATTGAAATCGGTCCAGCCCGCCGACCTGTCTGCGACGGAGATTGACGTGCGGCTCGGCGCGTCGTGGTTGCCGTCGGACGACGTGAAGCAGTTTGTCCACAAACTGCTCAACGTTTCGTCCGGCATTGAGATTAACCACATCCACGCGCTCGGCACCTGGCATGTGAATGGCGGCTGGGAGGCACGAGGTGCGACGGCGAACACGACGGATTGGGGAACTGATCGCTACACCGCCCTCGAACTCATCGAAGACGCTCTCAATCTCAAGACCCCCACGGTGTACGACCTGAACGCCGACAAGAAGCCGGTGGTGAATGCACAGGCAACTGAAGCCGCACGAGAAAAGCAGGAGCGCATCAAGGAAAGTTTCAAGGAGTGGGTTTGGTCTGACGATTCGCGACGCGACCGTCTTTGTCGGCTCTACAATGACACGTTTAATCACACGCGGGTTCGTACCTTCAACGGCGAGCATCTAACGTTGCCGGGCGCGAGTTCGGCCATCCAACTGCACTCACACCAAAAGGCCGGCACCTGGCGCATCTTGCAAACGCCGAACACGCTGCTCGCCCACGTTGTTGGTGCGGGCAAAACGTACACGATGGTCGCGTCGGCGATGGAATTGAAACGCCTCGGCCTCGCGCGAAAGCCGATGTTCGCAGTTCCAAATCACATGCTGGGCCAATTCTCGACTGAGTTGCTCACGCTGTACCCGGGCGCGAATATTCTCGTCGCGGGTAAGGAGGATTTTGAGTCGAAGAACCGGAAGAAGTTATTTAGCCGCGTCGCCACGGGCAATTGGGATGCCGTCATCGTCACCCATTCTGGTTTCGAGCGCATCCCGTTGAGCCACGACACGCAGAAGCGTTTCTTCGAGGAACAGTTGCACGAACTCAAAGTTATCCAACTTCAGAACGCGGACACAAACAACCGACGACTCGTCAAAGAACTGGAGCGCGCCAAGAAGCGGCTCGAAGCTCGCTTGCAAGCCCTCGCCGCTGATCACAAGAAGGACAACACGCTCACATTTGAAGAACTCGGCGTGGACCGTCTGTTCGTGGACGAAGCGCACTACTTCAAGAATCTTTTCTATCTGACGAAGATGACGCGCATCGCGGGCCTGCCGCAGACTTCGAGCGAACGCGCCTTCGATATGTTTCTCAAAGTACGTCACGTCCAGTCGCTCAACGGCGGAGGAGGCGTTGTGTTCGCGACCGGCACGCCCATCGCCAATAGCATGGCGGAGATGTTCACCATGCAGCGGTATCTACAACCCAACGAACTCAAGAAGCATAATCTGGATCACTTCGATGCGTGGGCAGCGACATTCGGTGAACCAGTTACGGCGATGGAACTTTCACCGGACGGCGCGGGTTATCGGCTCAACACTCGGTTCGCTCGGTTCATCAACGTGCCAGAACTGATGCAGATGTTCCGCCAGACTGCCGACGTGCAGACCGCCGCGATGCTCAATCTGCCGCGGCCAAAACTCGACGGTGAAAAGCCGGCCGTTCGCAACGCGCCCGCCACGCCGGATCTGAAAGCGTTCGTACAAGAACTCGCGGCGCGCGCCGAGCGGCTGAAAACCAATCGCGTTGATCCGAGCAAAGACAACATGCTCAAAATCACCTCGGAGGGACGGAAGGCTGCATTGGATCTGCGGTTGATGAATTCGGCCGCACGAGACGAGCCGCAAGGTAAGGTTAATCAAGCCGTGGAAAACATTCACCGCATCTGGCAAGAGACGGCAGCGGAACGTTCCGCTCAAATGGTTTTCTGCGATCTCTCCACGCCCAAAGATCGAGGCTTCTCCGTTTATCGCGACATGGCCGAGAAGCTTGAACGGCTGGGCGTGCCGAGCGGCGACATTGCTTTCATTCAAGACTACGACTCGGATGCCGGGAAGCTGGGGTTGTTTCGCGATGTGCGCGCGGGCAAGGTGCGCATCCTTTTCGGCAGCACGCAGAAAATGGGATCGGGCACGAACGTCCAGGAGCGCCTTATCGCCTTGCATCACCTCGATGCTCCGTGGCGGCCCGCCGACGTGGAGCAGCGCGAGGGAAGGATTCTGCGTCAAGGGAACAAGAACGCAGTCGTTCAGATTTATCGTTACGTCAGCGAAGGCTCGTTCGACGCGTACATGTGGCAGACATTAGAGACGAAGGCGAAGTTCATCGCTCAAGTGATGAGTGGCGACATGACAATTCGTCGCCTTGAAGACCTCGATTCCGCGGCGCTTACCTACGCCGAAGTCAAAGCCATCGCCTCTGGCAACCCACTCGTGATCGAGAAAGCCCAGGTGGACGCCGAATTGATCCGACTCACCCGCCTGCGTTCCGCGCACGCTGAAGAACAATACCGCATCCGCACAAATCTCCGCCGCTCACACGAAGACGCTGAAACATTCATGGCGCGCCTTTCGAATCTGCGCGAAGACATCAAGGCGCGGCAGGATACTTCCGGCGACAACTTCCGCATCGAACTCGAGGGACAGGCCCTCGACAATCGTGGCGTCGCGGGCGAATTGATTGTCCGACGTGCAGAGAAAATGAAGAATCGCTTCGGTGAAGATGTGCGCCTGGGACGCTTTGCCGGCTTCGATCTATTCCTTCGTCCCGCTTTCAGCGATACCGTGGAAGTCGTTTTGCGGGGAAAGAATAGTTACAGTGCAAGAGTCACGGACACCGCGCTCGGCACAATCCGCTCCGTCGAAGCAACGGTTCAAGGCTTTGAAGAACGCGCGGCCAAACTGGAATCTGACATCGCCGATTCCCACAAGCGAGCCAAGGAGTTGGAAGCTAAAGTCGGTGCGCCCTTTGAGAAGGAAGAGCGTTATCAAGAGTTGACCCGCCGTCAGAGCGAGATTGAGGAAAAACTCGACCTCACCAAGAACCAAGCCCCCAGCCAGGCGGAAGCCGAGGTACCCGACGAGAGCGAGCAGAAGATTTCTCCTGAAACAGTTGCCGAGCCGGTACGCCAGCGCCGAAAAATGGCCGTTCGCGTTTGAATCTCCTGCCATGTCCGGCTACGCGGGACGCAATTTGTGCGTGCGCTACGCTTAGAAATGGTCCACACGCTCGCGAACCAGTCGAAAGGTTTTAGCGTGCATCACTATCCGATAGCGCTGCGGATGAAGGTGCGCTAGTTCGGATCGTCTCACTAACTTGTTTACTTCGGCTTTCGTCTCGATTGATGCTCGCAGTCCAACCGTGACCGATTTGATCCACTTCGGTTCGATTTCAACGAGGTGGACTTCCCGGTTGCCGGCCTTCACCTTTCGAGTCGTATTCAACGGTACAACCAGCCGATACTCTTTCTCGTATTTCCACGCCGGACTCTTTCTGCTCGCTAGAGCAACGATCTGCTGAAACTCACGTTCTGGCGAAGGCACAATTCTGCTGCGCTCGACTTGGTAATCGACTCGAATGAATGCGGGCGATCTAAACAGCGGTGCAGTTGCATCAAACTCAACCATCAAGCCGAAATGTTGTGCTGCGTAATGCGCCCACATGAGAGGATGGGTATCGGCTGCGCTGAAACACACGACTCCATAGTGCTCGCTCAACGAAGGAAGAACGGTCTGTTGCGCTACAGAATTCCGGTCCTGCTGATTCTGCTTAAGGGAAAGCACCACATCGGCCAAATCCTCTGCGAACTTTGACGGGAGACCTCGCTTCTGCGCATCGGCCCTCAGTACGACACCGAGTCGTGCGCGCGCTTCCGAACTGGAAACTGGTTCATCCAATATCGGGCTGAATTCAAACGGGTCGTTGAACTCGGAGGGCGGATTAACTTTCAGCGTCAACGTTTCCAGCAGCTTGAAGGCAGGATTCTCAAGCGCTCGCTCTTCGGGCCAGAGAGGATGGCCAAAATATCTAAACACGGATCGGGGGTAGCGATTGTTCATTTGCCGATTGCAGTTTGGTTCGCCACGACGAACGTGACAACGGAAAGCGTTGTTTCGTGGCTTACTGACAATACAATGGCGGAATGAGTTTGTGTGTGGCTTGGCGCTTCGGAGGCAAGTTTTGCCTCGCTTCTGAATCTTGCATTTCCATTGGCGCAGAGCAGCGCATGTGTGGCGTCAAGGTGGTGCAGGTGCCGGTGCGGATAATTTCGGCGACAGACGCCCAAACAGGAAATTTTTCGACCGTTTTCCAATCCGTTTTTGGGCTCACCTTTTCGGGACAGTTTCTCACCGCGTACTTGGTGAGAGAGACGGTCAGCGAGGTTTTATTTAATCTCCAATACGTTCGTGAAAGAGAATCGCTCCAGTTTGAACGCATTTGCGAAGTGGTTTTCCGCGCGTATCAACGTGTCGTAGATGACCTCAACGCTGAAGGATTCGGGCACGATCTCGATATTGTATTGGTGGGAACTTGTCCGGCCTCGCAAGCGCGCAAGGCCGCCCAATTTTTCAGAGACGAAGCCGACGGACAACTGAAGTGGAAGTTGGTTTTGGAACAGTCTCCGTTCAGCTACGTCGCGCTCGGAAGCGGTGCAAATCGTTTTCACGAAGTCCTGGCTCGTCGAAGAGTGACGGAGCATCGGGTCCACTTCGCCGTGCTTCAGTCGTTGCAAGAAATTGCGGAGAGTCGCGACATCCCTTCCGTGGGAGGCGGGCTTCAATATGGTGAGGTCGAAGCAGGCGGCGAGTTTCGACTTCTTGGCACGTTGGACTTTGTGAAGCGGGCCGGGCGAGTTGAAGCCGTGCAATTGGTTCGCGGCGTAGATTTAAGAACCATTCACGAAGGTGAGGGCCTGGATGATTTGCATGTTCATTATTCGTTCATCAATCCCTTCGAAGCCAAACGCGATCGTCTGCTCGCGGAAGTTCACCAGACGTTGATTCAGCAATTCGCACCGAAAGCCGGCGAGCCGGTTTGAGTTGCGGTGGAGTACTTGCGCAGTAGTTCTTGTGTATTGGCTACACCTTTCAGAATTCATTTGAGGCGACGCTTGCCGTATGAACACGACATCCGAGAAAGCCGAATTCCTCAGTTTGAAAATTGTTCCCGCTCGCCTCGACGCGACCCAGGCAGCCTGGTTTCTTGGCTTCGAGTTGCACGAGATTCCAATTCTTGTTGCAGCCAATCTTTTGAGACCCCTCGGTCATCCAGCCCGCAACGCCACGAAATTTTTCGCCACTCAGGCACTTGAACAACTTCGTCGGGACGAAAAATGGCTCGCCCGCGCCAGCGATGCGATCTGCGCATACTGGCGCGAACGAAACGCCCGCAACCGGAGTTGCGAGCGTGGAACGAATGGGCACCACCGGTTCAGCCGACGCCCTGACCGAAATGGCCGGGCCGGTTCTCCGACGACTGCGACGGCAACCGGATGATGCGCTCTTCGGCGAGCTGGCGCTCGTAACTCTCCAAAGACGGGAGCTTCACCTTGGCTTTGCGCGCGTAAGCGCGATGCACCGCCTTGCTGTTGTGGCCCAGCGCTTCTTGCGCGAACCGTTCCGGGTAGCCGCACTGCTTGGCACGCTCCGCCCAGGCGTAACGGTAGGAGTGTAGCGAAACGCCTTTGATTCCGAGTCCTTCGCATCGCTGCTTGAACTCCGTGGCCCGGTCGCCGGCACGAACCGATTGCAGGTAGGGGAACAACGGGCCAGCGGCAGGCAGGCGACGCAAAATTACTTCGATGTCTTCGCCAAAATGAATCATCGCGAGGCTGCCGGTTTTCTGACGCGCGTAAGCAATGGTTTGATTGCGCCAATCCACGTCCTCCGCCTTGAGATTCGCAACGTCGCTTTGCGAACCGCCGAGATGCCAGCACAGCTCGTAGAAGTTCCGTCGCTCCGCGTTCTTTTCACGCTGAATGATAAGCTGATGTTCCTCGAAGGTGATGGCGCGCTTTGGCTGATAGCGCACTTCCGGCCAAAGGCGTTTGGGAATGAGCGGCCAGGGAAGCCAATTCATCGCGAGACAAAAATTGTGGAGCTTCCGCAGGTGAACATTCGTGCTCACCGTTCCCGCCTTGAGACAGGCAAGAAGTTGCTCGGCCTGAGTCTCGATGATGACGCGATTGCGAATCAGGTCCAACGCCGTCTCCTTCGCCGCACGGCGCCAACGATCCTGAGTTGAACCAGTCTTCGTCTCGACAATCGCATCAAGAGCGTTCTGCCAGGTTCGCGTGGAGACGCCTGAGTCGGTCCCAGCCAAATATGCCTTGGCGATTTGAAGATTCAGTTGCGGCTGGCGCACGGATTCGTTGCGTGCATTGAGCAGCGTTGTGGCTTCAGCACGGTCTTTCGTGTGAAGACTGTCCTGTTTGCCGGTTTCAGAATCATGGACGTAAAAGACGCCGGTGCTCGGTCGGCGGTAGAGTCGGTAGCGGTTTTTCATAGCTCGAACTTTCTGGTTCGAGCCTGTCAAACGAGGTCGAGTGGCAGGTGTATCAGCTACACCAAACGCACAGCCAATTGCGTTTCAGCAAATCGTGCCTGAGTACTTCGAGACTTTTATCGAGTGGTTCCCGAGTCAAAAAGTTGCTGGCACTTTTGCTGGCACTTTGGGTCTGTGAATTCGTAACTCCCTCTCCAAACAGGGTTTGAAGATGGAGGCGGAGGTCGGAATCGGACCTGAAACAGCGACTTCAAAGGCAAAAAGACCACATTTTGCGGCACTGCTCAAGCGTAATCCGTGTGTGCTCAAACCAACTCATCCGTCCTCCGTTATACTCAATTCTGTGCACAGCAACCAAGCAGACAGATTGACTAGCCGACCGCAGTAACTGAGCGATCGATTTGAGAATATTGAACGAGGTGATGAAAAAGCCAATCCATTGCAAATCGAGACGGCGGGTAACCACGTCAATGAGTGCATCCCGTCCTTGCATGAAGAGTGTTTGGGTTGATCATTTGCGTGGTAAGAAGGCCCGCCGAAGCAGGCCTGCGCCTAGAAAAAATGCTGCCCTTTGGTCAATGCCAACGGAGGCGATAGAAGCGATAGAAGGATCCCGGGGCGTCCGTGTCGAGGAAGGTGGCGGGAAGGTTGGGCGTGGTAAGTAGATTCGTCCATGTCTGAAAATCCGTGGTTGCTTGCAACGAATATTCGCCCCCCGAACTGCCCTGCAACCCCAGCGACGCACCGCTCGCGGTGACGCCATTGATCGCCACAATTCCCGGGTTGCCGAAGCGCTCCATCAGTTCCTGCCGAAGCGCCGCATCGCCGAGTGCGACCTGCATCACTTTGAAGAACACGTCGGTGTTGTCCATCACACCGCCGAACACCGCGGCGTTGCGGCCCATCGCCGACAAGACAATATCCGACGCGGTGTGCGTGGCGATGGCGTCTTGAATCTGGCCGGTGACGAAGTAGTTGCCGACCGTATCGCGCTCCAGCGGGTTCTGCGGATAGCCTGGAATCATATTAAGCGGCGGGGTAAGAATGCCATGCGACGCGTTCTGGAGTGGCTTGGGATTTGTAATCCAATCTTCGTAGCGATCAGCGTTGCACGCGTAGCCAATCAACATCCGGAAATCGATGTCAGTCGTCTCGGGATACCCATCCGCCCCAATCGTGTATTTGGGAAAGCCCGCGAGGTCGAGTGTGCCAACCACGAGGTTGCGCAATTGGTTCGTGCCCTGGCCCGTGGCCGCGCGCGCGACGAGGTTCGTGTGAGTGACGCGCGATGCACCGATGATGTTCGCGCCGCCGCACTCATGGTCCGCCGTCACGATCACCAGCGTGTCGGGATGCGCGAGCGCGAATTGCCGGCAGCGTTCGATGGCGCGGTCGAACTCAATGGCGTCGATCATCCAACGATCCGAATCCATCAGGTGCGCCTGCTTGTCGATGGAGCCGCCTTCGATCATCGCGACAAACCCATTTGGATTCTGGCTCAAGACAGCAAGCGCCTTGTCGGTCATCTCGTCGAGCATCGGTTGATCGGGGAAACCAAAGTCATCGACCACGTTCGTCCCCCCACCGTTGCGACGTCCGTCGATCTTGTCTTTGGCCACGTTCATGTTCGAGAAATTGAACAAGCCGAGAAGCTTTGTCGTGGTGGGAGAAACGTCATTCAACGCCGTGCTGTGCGGTGCGTAGGTAAAACCATCGGCCACAAATTCGCCCAGCAAGTCACGGCCCGGATCGACGACGCCCGCCGGAATGCCCCACGCGGTCGCAACCGACGCAGGAATCACATAATCGGTCGCCGCGGTGCGTCCAGAGCCACTCGTCGTGTTCGGCAAAAACCATTTGCGTCCGCCGCCCATCAGCACGGTCAATCCCGTCGCATTTCGCTCGTCAAAAAACTCATCGCAGATTCCCGCGCCGGCCGTGCGCGCCTGTGTGTGCGAACCGAACGCACCGGGGGTCGAGTCAAACAGGTCCGTGGTCGTGACGATGCCGAGTGACCGGCCTTGCGCGCGGTGCAGGTATTCGCCAATGGATTCGACGCGCGGGTTGTCGCCATTCTCCGTCGTGTCGTCCGGGAACACGCCGTGCTGGTTGTTGTTCGCCTTGTTGCCCGTCGCGTAGCACGAAGCGCCAGGCGAAGAGTCAGTCACGATAGAGTTCAATGAATGCGTTGTGACTGTTCCCGTGAATGGAAGCAGATCCATCGACAGCGGCGCCTTCGCTTTGCCGAGTGCCACGCCGTTCTTCATGATGCGCGCCGCCGTGCGATGCGCGATACCCATGCCATCGCCAATCATGATGATGACGTTCTTCGCGCCCCACGTCGTGGGCGTGATCGGCACGACCTCGAAGTTCCCGGTGGCTGTGATGACCTGATTGTCACTCTGCGTCGCGGTAATGCTCAATGTGTGCACAGCCGCAATGATATTCGCATAAGCGCGCACGCTGATGACCACGCTGCCCGCAGGCTGGCCCGCTGCGTTTGCCGTCGCGAACGTGACCGTGTCGGGAATGACCGTGCCGTCCACGGAGAATTGCGCGCCGCCGATCATCTGGCCCGCGTCAGGAGAGACGGTGGCCTGGATGTCGAAACGTTGTCCCGGAAGAAAGCGAGAAATGATCGGCGGGTTGGGATTGCCGGAACTGAACAGAGTGCTGGGCGGCGTCAGTCGTGTGACACTGAGCGCGGCCTGCGATAACTGCGCGCCCACGAGGACTGCGCCCGCCATCCACGACGTGAACAACGCGCGGCGAACGAGTTGAGTTTTGTTTTTTATCATAAAGAACTTTCGCTTTTGTTTTGATGTCTGTTGCTCTGTGCTGGCGTTGCTCGCCTTGAAGTATTGTTGTCGGGAGAATTGTTTTTCGCAGACTCCGGCAGGTCCAACGCCAGCCGCACCGCCGAAATCCGGCCATCTGCCTCCTCGCGATTGCCCACGCTGAGAGTGCCAGTCAAAAGCATGAGTCCCGGCGTGTGCGGGATCACCTGATCACAATTCTTCGGCATCGAGACAAACAGCGTTGCCGCCGGAAGATCATCCGCGAGACCGTAGTGCCCCTCGTTCAGCCGCACCGGAATGGCGCTGAACAAAAACATTCCCGGCACGGGCTGTTCCTGCTGCGCCATGTAACCGAGAATCCGCACGCGCTGGCCGTGGAGACCCCGCAGTTTGTCCGTGAGTGTGAGACCGCGATTCCCAATCGGGCTGACGAAGAACTCGCTGAACTTCAGTTCCGTGATGCCGGCCGACTGTGACGAGATTGCTTGAGTGGTTGGTTTGACTTCCTCGGCCGGCTGGACTTTTACCGTCGCCGATCTCGCCCAAAGCATTTCCGTCAGGGCGAACGCCACGACGATGACATTCAGCAGAAGAATTACTGCGGCGCATTTTGATCTCATAATTTGGGAGCGAAATGATTTCGTTCACCCGTTCCCAAAGCGAAACTCGGAAAACGTCACAGAAAATCGGAGGAAACTTTACGACCGCGGAACGTCCCGGAAAGAGCCCCGCCGCTGGTGACGAGTGTTGTTGAGCGAGGTCTTACCCCGCAGCAGAAGGTACGGAAGATGAAATCTGTGATGTCTGACATAACGCGCTGCGACGAGCGAATCGCCGGTCATCCGTTCCAAAAGCAAAAGATCGAAAGCGTCGCGGGACTTTTCAAGAATTACACCGCGGTGATCGCATAACACGTGGGGTGGAGTCGGTCATCGCTGAAACAAAATCGTGTGCGGCAAGTTCAGGATTCCCGCAAGGCTCGCGGAGATTGGTGACCTCGGCGTGCGCACACTCCGCCGACGAGAAAAGATCAATAGTAGTCCGTCCGTGAAGATAAAATCTTTCGCAGCATTTTCACTCCGCGCGACGCAGTTTCAGGATCACTGTTGTTCCAGCTTCTTTTCGGAGCCACGCAACGTAACGTCGAGCGTAACCACTGAACTCCACGTCAATTGAAACCTCAAAAACAGTACTGATGCCACTGATGAACCGGTTGGAGTCGGCACTTGCGAGAAAGCTTCTCGCTAGCGGGCTAAGGTTTGGAACTCTTGCTGCGACATCCGGCGAGCCCGTAAAGTATTGGTCGTCCTCTGTGCCGCTCATCTGATCGTAACCGTTGCGCGCATCGATGATCGCTTGTGCGTCGGCGGGGTCGATGGCCGGAAACAACAGCAATGTCTCAGCCGTGGCTGTGTTGATGTTCACGCGCCCGGAGGAAACCGGCGTGAACAAGTCGCCGAGTCCTGGAATGAACACTCCGTCGTTTCTGACCCCAAAAAGGAATGCTGGGCTCACGCCCTTCACGCACAGCAAATCCAGCATGTCATCCACCGGTCCATTCTTTGCCGGATGCGAAGGAATCAGGTTGAGATAATAGCGCTCTCAGCTCCATTAGCGCGCGGTGTCTCATCCGGATCCAGCCAGTCTCGAATCGAGTCCAGGAGACCCTGCGTTGGGCCGTAATCCAGGCCGGCAAGCACACAGGCTGAGTTCAATAGTTCAGGCGCAACGAGCGCGAGATTAATGTTCGCCTGGCGGTCAAGATCCTTGATGTGCAACGAAATGGTTCCGCCGCCGAGCGGGAAGTTCTGCATCGGCAAATGGACCAGCAAACTGTTCGAATCTCCAGGTCCGCCCGCCCATTTTTGATTCAGACCGTGCGGGGTGTTCGGTTCCATCGATAGGATGTAGCACGCCAGTTCCACGCCAGAGCGACCGAGCCATTCGAGTTCAATTGCATGCGGTTGGGCTTTGGACAATCGCAGTTTCAAAAGATCATTGTCTGCATGTGGCGATGAGGATGGTTCTATCATGACTGACGACAGGCCGCCTTGAAGCGCATTCGGTACGGGGGCGGCGGAAACGAGAAATCTCCGAGAAGTGAATTGGCCCGAAGGCATGAGCGATAACAGAGCACTTACTGTCTGGGGCAGCTCATTTGTGTTCGACCAGGTGTGACTCCATGCCCCCGATCGATCTAAATACGAAAAACCAAACCAGTCCACTCCTCGCGCCAATTCAACGCGGAAGGGTTCAGCGTAGCCGTCCAGAAGGAGCGGCACATGTTCCAGCACCACCGAAGTTCTTCCGCCTTTCTGCTCTTCCAAATAGAAACGAATTCGACTGGCCTGCGGCGCATCGGATTCCGTGACGCCGGGGTATCCAGCCGGTAATGCCGTGACAAAGCTAACGCTCTCATGTGTGCCGGCGAATTCATAACGGGCCGCGTTGGCGGCAAAGAATTGAACACCAAGGAAAGCATCCTCCACCAACTGAAACACCTTTTCGACCTGCTTCGAGGTTGCATGGACTCCGCGCTGCATTTGTTGCTGCGCTTGAAGCTGCTCCGCAAGACGCGCGGGCCAGTTTACTCCATCCATCGTGTTTGAGCTGCCGTCGCGCGCTGGGGGACGGAAAAACAAAACGCTCAGATCGGGTTCGGCAGGGGCGCGGCTCCTTTTACCGCGCCTGATCGAATAATCCGCACGATACAGGCCGTTGCTGGCGATTTGAGTGACTGTGCGGTGCCAGGTGTAAGGTGGTCCAAAGGGCAAGTAGTAAAAATCCCCGATGCTGCCGCTGGACACCCCCTCCGCGAGAAAGTTGCTGCTCGTGTCAAATTTCGCGATGACCCTGGCATCAGGCGGCAAAAGATGAAGAGGGCCAGCCCCTATGGCGCTCGGCACCGTCAGCGCCACGGCCACGAGTAAAAGCTGCAACACAGTCCGCACGCTCTCATGGCTTACAACTCTCATCACCCATTTAAGGGCAAAATCGCGGAAAGGTTTCTGAGCGGCTTTTTGCGCGCGGCTTATACCAGACTCACATACGACCAGTTGCAGCAAACTTTGTTCGTGACAACCATATGTCGGATGGGTGCCGCAAGATCTCCACTTTAAGCGTTGTGAATGCGAGTTGTGAATCTCCAGATTGGGACAATGGGCGGACTGGCTCATAACAGGATTACGCGATTAGCATTTCAGTTCTGCCTGATTTTCCCGAACCCAAGTCCGCGCACCAGCGCAACTTCGCACGCACCGGATTGAGTTCGCCGCCGGCCAACACGTAGAGATGGATTTCGAAAGTACCGCATCGGTTCGCCGTGAAGGGCACCGCCCACCATAAATCGTCCCGTGTTCACATTGGATCTGTCGCACGCCGCCGTCGGATGTGTCGCCGTTGCCATAGATCTGATACTTAATTCGTTCTCCGTTCACTGCTTACAAAAGCAAACGGTGAAAAGCGTCACAGGGAATCTGAAGAAACTTTGCGGCCACGGTGACGTCCGGGAAAAAGGCTCTGCGCTGGTGACGAGTGTTGGTGAGCGAGGTCTCGTTTTGTGACGAGCGACCTCAAGTTGCTCCATGACGAACGCTACTCGCGCAAGTATTTGCGGAGGATGCGCAGGTAAGGTGTGTCGGCACTCGCGCTCGCACGCAGCACGGTGCGCAACCGCTCCCGCAGCGCGAGCCAGTCCGCCGTTTTGAGCGTCTCCAATTCTCCGTCCGTGTTTAGCCGCATCTGCGCCAGGTAGCGGAGAAAATCCGGGAACCATTCCGGCGGCGGCCCAGCACTTTGCGGGAGCAACTCCCACACACGCGCGGTTTTGTCCCACGAGGAGGTGACGATGCGAGTGCCGTCCGGGCTGAACTGCGCAGTGCGCACATATCCTTGATGCCCGGCGAGCGTCACCAAGGTCTTTCCCGTGTCTGCGTCCCACACCCGCGCGGTCATGTCATCCGACGCTGTGACGATGTGCGTGCTGTTTGGGCTGAATCGCGCACTATTCACCCTTTCGAGATGGCCGATGAGCGTTGCCAGGATATTGCCCGTGGCTGCGTCCCATAAGCCCATGGTCTTGTCGTTCGACGCGGTGACAATGCGCCTGCCATCGCGGCTAAACTGAGCGTCATACACCGACCTCGCATGCCCTGTAAACGTCGCCAACGTTCTGTTGGTGGCTGCGTCCCACAAGCGCGCGGTCTTGTCTTCCGACGCTGTGACGATGCGTGTGCCGTCGGGGCTAAACTGCGCGCTCCACACCTTTCCCGCGTGCCCGGTGAGCGTCGCCAACAGAAGTCCAGTGGCTGCGTCCCACATCCGCGCGGTCTTGTCGTCTGACGCGGTGACGATGCGCGCTCCGTCCGGACTGAACTGCGCACTCCGCACCAAATCTTCATGCCCCGTGAGCGTCGTCAATGTGTCAGATTTGGCTGCGTCCCACACGCGTGCGGTCTTGTCTGCCGACGCCGTGACTATGTGCGTGCCATCCGGGCTGAATTGCGCACCGTTCACCGCTCCTTCATGTCCGGCAAAAATCATCAGCATTTTTCCCGAAATCGCGTCCCACACGCGCGCAGTCTTGTCGTCTGACGCCGTAACAATGCGCGTGCCGTCCGGGTTGAACTGGGCACTGTGCACGTTTTGCTTATGTCCGGCGAGCGGCTCTAGTGTATTCCTCGGGGCTATGTCCCACATGCGCGCCGTCTTATCATCCGACGCGGTGACGATGCGCCTCCCATCTGCGCTGAACGCCGCGCAATACACCGCGCCCTCGTTTCCGGCAAGCGTCGTCAGCGTTTTGGCCGTAGTCGTGTGCCATACGCGGCTCGTCTTGTCATACGACGCCGTAACGACGCGCGTACCGTCCCGACTAAACTGCGCGCTGAGCAACGCATCTTGATGTCCGACGAATCTTACCAAGAACTTGCCGGTGGTCGCATCCCATACGCGCGCGGTGTGGTCGTAAGATGCCGTAACAATACGTGTGCCGTTCTGGCTGAACTGCACACTCGAAACCACTCCGTCATGTCCAGCGAGCTTCGCCAGCATGTTGGCTTTGGCTACGTCCCAAATACGTGCGGTCTTGTCTGCCGACGCGGTAACGATGCGCGTGCCGTCCGGACTGAACCGTGCGTCCCGGACCGCTCTTTCGTGTCCCGCAAGCGTGACCAACATTTTGCCCGTGGCGACCTCCCACACGCAAGCGGTCTTGTCATCTGACGCCGTGACGATGTGCATACCGTCCCCGCTGAACTGCGCACCAAACACTGCTCCCTCGTGTCCCTTAAAAATCACCAGCATCTTGCCAGTGGCTGCGTCCCACACTCGCGCCGTCTTGTCGTCCGACGCCGTGACGATGCGCCTCCCGTCCAGACTAAACTGCGCATCATACACCGCTCCCTCGTGTCCGGTAAAAGCCATCAGCATCCTGCCCGAAGCCGCCTCCCACACGCGCGCCGTTTTGTCGTCAGATGAAGTAACAATACGCGTGTCATCCGGGCTAAACTGGGCGCTCCGCACCAATCCCACATGTCCAACGTAAATCACGGTCGGCAACATGTGATTCCAGACATTAAGGGCGTTAATTGCTTTTTCCCCTGCCAGGATGGACGAAGGGTCGTACTCGCAAGCGCGAGCAAGATGGGCGAAAGCTGCTTGTTCTTGCCGGTTTCGAAGTTTTTCATCAGCTATGAGGCGATCCGAACTGGCCGCCTTTACGAGCATTGCACGGAACTCGGCATTCTTCCGTTCCACCTCCGCCTTCTTAAGTTCCACTTCTGTGTTCTGCCGTTCCAACTCTGCGTTCTTTTGCTCGACTTGTTCGCGGGCCGCTTTCTCGCCACCAAGCGCCGTCTGCTCCTTGAAGAACATAGCAGTGCTCACGACGGCTCCGAGGAGCAGCGCGACCGTCACAGCACTGATGGCGGCGAAAGCCAGTTTGTTTCGCCGCACCATTTTCTGAATCCGGTAAAAATGGCCCGGCGGACTGGCCAACACTGGCTCGTTTTGCAAGTGCCGCTGGATGTCTGCCGCCAGACCGCTGGCGGTCTCGTAACGACGGGTGCGGTCTTTCTCCAGGCATTTCATCACGATCCAATCCAAATCGCCGCGAATGACATGGGTGAGTCTGGCTGGCTCACATTGCCTGTGGCTGGCCACGGTCGTCAGGTTGGCAGCAACCAGAGTGCTCAAGTGGGTTGAGGGTCGGACCGGTTCCTGTTCCCGAATGATGCGACGCATCTCGTCCAAACCCGCTCGAAGAAGTTCTCCGCTATCGAAAGGAGTCGTTCCAACCAACAGTTCGTAAAGCAGCACGCCCAACGAGTAAATGTCGCAGCGCGTATCGATGTTCAACCCGCTCATCTCCGCCTGCTCCGGGCTCATGTAGACCGCTGTGCCCATGAATTGCCCGAAGGTCGTAAAGAGGGTCAGGTCGGTGAGTCGCTGCTGATGCAGTGCCTTGGCGATGCCGAAGTCGATTACCTTTGGCACGGGCACGCCGTCGTGCAACGTCACGAGAACGTTCGATGGCTTGATGTCACGGTGGATGATGCCTTTCTGGTGTGCGTGCTGTATGGCGTGACAGACTTCCATGAAAAGCGCTAATCGCTCCGGGGTCGGAAGATTATTCTGGTCGCAGTACTCGGTGATGCGCACGCCCTTGACCAATTCCATTACGAAAAAGGGCAAGGCGGTGGCGGTCTGGCCGGCGTCGAGGACCTTGGCGATGTTGGGATGATCCATCATCGCCAGCGCCTGCCGCTCGGCTTCGAAGCGGGCAATCACGGCGCGCGAGTCCATGCCGGGCTTGATGACTTTCAGCGCGACCCGGCGGCGGATGGGTTCTTCCTGGGCGGCCATGTACACCACGCCGCAACCGCCCTCGCCGATTTTCTGGAGCAGCTTGTAGCGGTCGATGTAATCGCCGGGTGCTTCTGTCACGGAGGCAGGTCCGGCGTTGTCGATGGGCGGCGCACTGCGTGCAGAATCCTCGCTCGGTTCTACCCCGTCCCCTGGCATAGCGCCGAAGCCGAGCTCAAGCAGGCATTTGGGACAATGGCCAAACGGGGCGTTCGACTGAACGTCCACTTCACAGACCGGGCATTTTTTCAGTTCGGCCATAGGTTTTGGTTTTCCGCGCTGATTCATTCGCCGCTTTGGCGAGGTGTGACCAGCCGATAGTAACGGGTCTTAGTCACTCGCAGCATTGTATTCGTGAAAAAGATTATGCGGTTGGTTGGCGCAGACGCGAAATCCGTCAGGTTGGACCAACTTGCGATCGCAACCGCGTCACGATATTGCAGCGTGTATGTCTTGTTGGATACAGCGTTGAATTCGAGTCGCAACAAATCGTGGCCCGAACCCTCGGTCACAACGGAGTCAATCTTCAGGTAACTCAATCCATTTGTCGGGTTGGTGCCGGCGAGATATTCGTCGCAATTGACCATGCCGTCCCCGTCGGGATCGGCGGCAGCGATGACATTGGTCGTGTTCCCGAAGTAAGCAAGTTCCCAGGCGTCGGGCAGACCGTCCCCGTCTGCGTCAGGAATCATGGTGAGGTTCACGTTTTGAAAGGAGTTGGGACCGGGACTGAAAGTACCGGAAGGCGACGCCCGGTTGGTCACGGCGACGCGCAGGATAGTGCTGGCCTCGATGTTGTTGATCACGAGTACAGGAACGGAAGTCGTCGCGTAGTTGGCGCCGCCTTTAATCCAGCGATACCACAACGGCGGCGCACCAGTGGCCACGAGAGAGAAGGTGAGCGAACGGCCTTGGAGCGCCGATTGCGAAACGATGTGTTGTACAATGCCGGGTTTCACGAGCACGTAGATGAAAGCGTTTGAACCAATCGCGGTGCTGAGATCGTCACTGGCCACGACCGAGAAGTTGCCGTGATGATTAGCCAGGTTTGCTCCGGTGAAACTGTAGCTGGCATTCGTCGCGTCGGGAATGTTTGTGCCCTCGAAGCGCCACTGGTAACGCATGGGGCCGGTGCCGATCGCGCTGGCAACGAGGGTCACATTGGTTCCCGGCAACACGTTCTGGTTGGTGGCCTGGATGGCAAAACCAGCGATTTGCGCCACATCGAAGGGCCTGGAAAAACCGACGTCTCCGAGTCCATTGTCCGCCCGCAATACTACGTTCGTCGCGATTTGCGGTATCGACAGGCTCCCTTTCCAGACGCCGCCCACGAATGGACCAGAAGCGTCCGGTGAAACTGACACCAGCGTCCCATTCTCGGTGAGCAAGGCCCTGATGGCAACCGTGCCATTGAAATTTGGGACGATATTGCTGGAAGAGTCCCGTGCTTGAACGGTGACGGCAAAGGGCATCAACGTGGACACCGGCGAAGGAATGAATGACCACGAAAAATGATCCACCAGATTGGTTGTCAGAGCGGCGCTCGAACTCAAAGCCCACCCAACGGAATTGTCGACAAGGACGGAGTAAAATGCGGCGTCACTTTCGATGACATTCGAGATGGTCAGGATGGAATTGGTCGCGCCGCTGATGCGTCCGCCGTTGGCGATGTTCGTCCCGTTGCGCCGCCATTGATACGTCAAAGCTGGCGTGCCATACACGTTGGGAGAAAAGCTGGCATTGCGCCCAGCACTCACAATCTGGTTAGACGGTGGCGTAACAATAATAGGCGGTTGATTAGAACGAACGACATGGAAAGGCTCGCTGGACCCACGATGCCCGGCCCCGTCATCAGCGAGGAGCACCAGGTTGGTGGCGGGGCTTGAGATTCTGATGGTGCCAGACCAGACGCCGTTGGTGAAATTGCCAGAGTTCGCCGGCGCCATTGACGCTGCCACGGCAGGCGCGGTATAGCGCAAATCAACAAACGCCCACCGGCTCGGATCTAAATTGGTGGGGAACCCATCTCCGTTCGAAACATAACCCTGATGAAACACTCCATCTGGGAAGTTTGTGGACATGCGATCGCCGGCGTAGAAGTTTTGTCCCTGGATGTAGCTGCCCAAGCGGTAGCGTTTTCCAGCTGTTAGCGTCAGCGGCGCAGCCAGCGGCGTCTCGACCCATGCTCCAGGTATGCTCGTGACCGCCCGTGCCACTAACAAGAGTCCACCGTCTGTCCAGATGGACACTTTCGTGCCGGAGTAGTGCCGAACCGCTCGCACCGTGATGTTCGTGCCGGGCGTGAAGGAGTAACCGTAAGTGAAATGGCCGATACCGCCTTCAAAGCTTTGAGCTACCTGGGGCAGCAGGGTATTGCTGGCCACGGCTTCGGTGGCCGCATCGCGCAGCAAGACCGGGCCGGTAAAACTGGTCACGACCTGGTTGGAGGAATCCCGCGCTTGAATGGTCCCGGCAAAGGGCGCGTTCGTGATCTGCGGAGATGGAATGTTCGACCAGATGAAACTGAAGGCTGAGACGGTGAGGATCCCGATCACAACGGTGTGATCATTTCCCGCCGCAATCGCTGTCACACCATTCAAGCCCGCAGGCACGGTTGATTGGCCGTCTTCGTTTCTTCCCCACGCGATCACGGTTCCGTCATTCTTCAAGGCCACGGTGTGATCTCCCGCCGCGATGGCGATCACTCCGCTCTGCGCCGAGAAAGGCACATTCGTTTGGCCGTAGGTATTGTCTCCCCACGCGACCACGCTTCCGTCGATCTTCAAAGCCACGGTGTGAAAAGCTCCCGCCGCAATCGCGATTACTTCGGTATGTGCCGTCACGGGTACTGTCGTTTGGCCGTGGTCGAAGCCGCAGCAGTTGGCTCCCCACGCGACCACACTTCCGTCGCTCTTCAGGGCCACACTGTGAAGATACCCTGCCGCAATCGCTATCACTCCGCTCTGCGCCTCGACTGGCACGGTTGTTTGGCCGTAGGCGTTGTATCCCCACGCCAGCACGCTTCCGTCGTCTTTCAAGGCCACGGTGTGAAAACCTCCAGCTGCAATTGCGATCACTCCGCTCTGCGCCAAGAAGGGCACATTCGTTTGGCCATCATTCTCGTCTCCTCCCGCTCCCCAAGCCAGCACGCGCCCGTTGTCCTTCAAAGCCACGGTGTGTTCTTGTCCCGCCCCAATCGCCATCACCCCGCTTTGCGCCGCCACGGGCACATTGGTTTGGCCTTCGTCATTGCTTCCCCACACCAGCACGCTTCCGTTGGTCTTCAAGACCACGGTGAAATTCCGTCCCGCGCAAGTGCGGTGGAGGACGCCGGTTGGTGCGCGTAGTGACGGCGTGCGCTACCGTTGTCATCAATCGTGCGATCCCTGACTGATCTTCACGTTTGGCAGCCTTACTTGGATGATTCTCGCCGTGCTGAAATGAGATTTTCCGTCCCGAATCTCTTCCGCAAAACTGCGACCCTCTACAAACGTTATGATGAAGTAGTGCTGGCCGCGATGGACGGCGAAACGCACGACAGAGTCAGCCTCTCATGGATGCGACCAGATGCCGCAGTTCCTCCTCCAGTTGAGCCGGGTCTGCGACGGTGTGGGCAATCTCGCTGCGCAGCAAATAACCAAAGTGCCGGCGCATGCGGAGCGCAACCATCCGGACAGCGCCTTCCTTCATGCCGAGTTCAGCTGCTGCGCTCGCATAGGAAGCGTTGTCGTCTCCAATCAGATGTTCCTGCAACGCCTGGAAGAGGTGAGCTTTGCCAGACGCGGTGTATTGCTTTCGCAACTGCTGCAACACCGTTTCGAGGATCATCAGCGCCCAGCTTTGCTCGAACTGTTTCTCGGGCGTCAAATCGTGGGAAGGTTCGCGGAGATAACGGTCCTCGGCGGAGTCATCGTCGAGTGAGATGATGGAATGTTTTCCGCCCCGTTTGGCCGCGTGTTGCCGGTCCCAATCATTAGCCAGAAAATTCTTCAGCGAGGCGAGCAGGAAAGAGCGGAACTTCCCTTTCTCCTTCGCCACTCCGCCCAGCGCTTTTTTTTCGAGCAGGTGAGCGAAAAAGCTTTGGGTCAAATCCTCGGCATCCTGCGGCGAACGCCCCTGCCGCCGCACGAACGCATACAACGGATACCAGTAGGCGCGGCACAAGTGAGACAGTGCCTGCTCCGATTCCTCCGACGAACTCAACCCCGCGGCGAGCACCACACTCCAACGCGTCGTGACAAACACGTCGCCGGGCTTCGCCCGGTTTGGATTGGAGGGCGGGATGGACATGCGTGCTTCATAGAGACTGACGCGAAGGCACTCCTTCGTCAAAAGTTAAACCGCGGGACTTTCGCTCCACGAGTTGCCTCAAAATAAATGACACCGAGGGAAGAGATGGGAAGGGAGGGCAAGGGATACGTTGCCTCACGGAAAAATGACACTGACAACCGTGAGGATGAAAATGTCCAATCAACTGGAGCGCCAGAAAGAACTCGAGCGGCTGCGCCAACGGTACGCGCGCCGCAACAAAGAAGGTAAATCCCGCTTGCTCGATGAGTTCTGCGAGCACTACGACTACCAACGCAAGCACGCCATCAAACTCCTGGGCGACTCTTTGCCCAAGCCTTCGGGCCGACCCAGACCCGGACCACAGCCGCGTTACGAACCGATCCGGCCCGTGCTTAAAACCATCTGGCAGGCGGCCGAGCAACTGTGCGGCAAACGCCTGGCGCCCGCCCTGGCCTTATGGCTGCCCCATTATGGCAAACATTTTGGTCCCCTGTTGCCCACGCAGAAGAAGCTCCTGGGTGAAGTCAGCCCGGCGACCATCGATCGTTTGCTCGGTGAGGAGAAAGCCGCGCCGCACGGTCTGTGCGGCACGCGACCGGGCACGCTTCTGCGCAAGCAAATCGCCATCAGCGGCGAGTCCTGGGACCAGCGCCGGTGCGGCTTTCTGGAAGTGGACAGCGTGGCCCATTGCGGCACGAGCCTCTCTGGAGATTTCATCTGGAGCCTCACCTACACCTGCCTGGGCACGAGTTGGACCGAAGGCCGCGCGGTGTGGAACAAAGGCGCCGCGGGCGTGCTCGAACAGACCAAAGACGTGGAAGCGCAACTGCCATTTATCTTGCGTGGAGTCGACTTCGATAACGGCAGCGAATGGCTTAACTGGACTTTGGTGCGCCACTGGCAGGAACGCCTGGAACCCGTGCGCCTGACTCGCTCGCGCCCCTATCACAAAGACGACAACGCCCACGTCGAACAAAAGAACTGGATGTGGCCGCGCCAGCTTCTGGGCTACAGCCGCCTGGAAGACGCGCGCGCCGTGCCCCGCATCAACGCCCTCTACAAAGAAGTGTGGGGTCCGCTGCACAACTTCTTTTTGCCCTCGATGAAACTCTTGGAAAAGAAACGCGAGGGCAGTCGCTGGGTGCGCCGGCACGATGAACCCCAGACCGCTTACCAGCGCTTGATGAGTTCGGGCGAACTTCTCGCCAAAGACGCGCGGCACCTGCGCGACCAATACGCGGCCTTGGATCCGTTCGCGCTCGCGGCTGAAGTGGACAAGCGCCTGCGTCGGATTTTGCCGTGAAAAAAAACAGAGTGGGCTTGACCGGCTACCGCCGTTCAAGCCAAAGACAGATGCACCAAATAAACGAGCTGGAGGGACGGGAGAAAGCCTCACGCATTTTTCCGTCCTTCCGGTTCAAAATCAACAAAACCATGGTGTCATTTTGATTTGAGGCAACGAATGGCCTCTTTCCATCACCTCACGGTGTCATTTTGCCATGAGGCAACAGGTCCACTCGGATTAAAACGCCTGTGACAGTCTCAGGTTGCAGCGCGAAGGATGATCCTAATGTTCACCATACCGGTAGGTGCGCCAGGAAACCGGATTGCGGTCGAGGCGAGGGTCGGTTTTCAACCAACGGCACAAAAACTCCCTCTGAAAGAGCCTGTTTTGGAAAGTGATTTGTATCGGATGAGCAATCCAGAGCAGTTAGAGAGCACTACCGGTGTACGTGCAGAGTAAGTTGGAGGCGGGAGTCGGAATCGGACCTAAAACAGCGACTTCAAGGGCTAAAGCACCACATTTTTCGGCACTGCTCAAGCCTAATCCGTGTGTGCTCAAACCAACCCGTTCGTTCTACGTTGTACTCACTTCTGTGCACAGCGGGATCTGTTCGCGGATGAAAGTAAAATCAATTTCGCCAAGAACGAGGATCCCGGCAACCGGCGACCCAAGCATCGTGACACCGGCTCCGCTCACGCGGGGGCACCGTCGCGGCTTACTTTAAGCGACATTGTAGCTGCTGGGATACAAGATGTAGCTATGGTGCAACAAGGTAGCCGTGTGGCATTAGACCGCCGACCTGGACGCACTTCCTAAATCACCACGACGCAACAGGTTGGGCATTATCTCTTCGAGGGGCAAAACACGCGGCATCCAAAATGCGAAGTAAACTACGTCGGTGCCCGCGCGGAAGCGGGGCGATCCGGCAACCTTGGCAGAGGGGATTCTGCCGAAACCTGGAATTAGCCCTTAAGACTATGAATTCGAATTCGTTTGATGATATCGGCTCACCGACGACCGAAGAATCGCACGTCGGCTCAAGGCCTGAAGTTCAACAAAGTCCCTGTGCAGCGCTCACGCGAAAACTGCTCGCGAGCGACAAAAGTGGTGGCCGGAGAAGTGCGCGTCCATACGCCCGCTGGCTTTTCGGCAAACGGCTGACCGCGATGTTGCTTTCCTTTGTGCTGATTGTTGTTGCCAGCGATGCCCAACAATTACGGAACTGGATTGAGCCTACCGAACCCGATAATTGGGATAAAGCCAGCGCGTTTTTGCTGGATGGTTCGGCAACCTTAACGATACCCGCGGGTGGAGCGCCGCGCTTTTTAGTCTTCCAATTCGACACGAACAACAACTGGATCAGAAAGGCCGTGCTCGATAAACCGCCAGACTCCCTCGGCAAAAACGTGAATTCTGATCCACGGACAAACCTCGTGGTCGTTTGTGATCGGCCAACGCCGACGAATTTCATCTTCTACCGCATCAACGCGACGTCTGGCGAAATCGTTTGGGATAAGGTTGGGGAGGCTGCGGCTGCGATCGAACCGGGCGAGAACTATGTTGATGGAGCCATCGGGTCCGCGAGCGTGGTTTATCAAACGTGGAGCGGTGACGAAAAGACGGTTTGGCAATCGACAATTGGTCAGGCACCGGCTCAAGTGTTCTCTGTCAGCAACAATCAAAGGCCTGCCATCTGGCACGCTCGCAGTGATTCGTACATTGCGACTCTTCGATCGAACAGCACTCTGATTTCCTGGGCTTGGAATTTGTCATCGCGCACAAATCCGGCCGTCCTCATCATTCCGGACTTCGGAGAAAACGACACGTTTTCAGTCAACGAAACAGCTCTCTGGACCTTTCAGACGACGACAGAACTGTTGAGCGAATTTGTGCTTCCAAGTTCGACAACCGGTCGCGAGATTCGATTGCCAGGGCAAATCTTGGTCAGCAGAGTTTACAATGTGGCCAGCGACGTAATCTTTTTCACTCAAAACCGGGTGGGAGGATATGAGCTACACCGCTATGGACCCCGAGGAACAAACATTTACTCAGTGGGAACTCCTTTTCGAGACTTCGCCGCTATTGGGCGCGATATAGCCCTCGTACGTGTCAATCCAGCCGGTAACGGAAACAACGACACCGCCGCACTGATCCGCCTCAGCGACGGCGCAATTCTCAATCATCGTTTGTTCGGCGACAACGGCCCGGCCACCGGCTTCAGCATTTTTGAAGACGGCGTGAATAGCTTTGCGGTAAAGGCCTGTTTTTGGGCGGATGTCCTCGAAATTCGCGAAGTTGATCCCGTCGTTGGGCCGTTGTCGGGGCTGTGGTGGACAGGTGGAATAGAACCGGTTGGTTCAAATGAAGTCGTTTTTCGGGTCACTGCGGTTGGGACAACCCAAACCGTGACACTCGTCGTAAGCAATTCTTCTGAGTGGCCCATGCGGCTGCAGAGTTATCTCGACACTGACGGTAGCCCTTCACAATTCGTATTGCTACCTCAGGCGATGGAATTAGCGGGCCATACCAACGCGACGATTGAAGTCGGGTTCAAGCCGGAGCGGGAAGGCGAATTCAGAGCGAGGCTCATGGTCACGCCTTCGTACGGAGGCGGGACCGGGTTGGAAATTGCTCTGGAAGGGCAAACCGCGAATGACGTGGGACATCCAGTAATTGTGAAGCAACCGCAGGATCAACTGACACGGCTAGGTGCGGGAGCGACTTTCAAGATCGAGGCGGGCGGTGCGCCTTCGTTGACTTACCAGTGGCTGCATAACGAAGATCCCGTCAATGGAGCCACCAATGCTCTCTTCTTCATAAGTCCCGTTCGGCTCTCCGATGCGGGACCGTACAAGGTACGCGTGAGCAATGGGTACGGGAATGTGCTCAGTGAAGTTGCGACGCTGACCCCGCTCTCCCCGGACACTGAGCCGCCTTCCCTGCTTCCTCTCACGGTCACAAGATCCCAACCGGGATCTATCACCCTGTCGTGGATTAGCGGTCCTGGAATTCGGCTGCAGCGAACGACGACGCTCGCAAATCCGAACTGGCACGATGTGCCAGGTTCAGACGGTACCAATAGGATGGTAATAAACGTTTCCAGCGGAACAGCCTTCTATCGCTTGATCCAGTGAGAGATCACGCGGCGTGGTGTGCTCAGCATCGGCGCATGGCCTGCTCCAATGACGTCCAAGATTCGTGTCACGCCCCCCCTTTTGGGGTACTGCGATAGATTCTTCTGACGCGTTCGGACTTGAATAGAATTTACTTTAAATGCGACGGTTGAAAAAAATAACGTGGAAGCGCGGGTTCATCGCAAGACGGACGCGCGCTTCCGCTGCGGCCTTGTCAGCTGTTGCAGACCACCTATTCTGCTGAAGACCATGAATCCCAAAATCGTTTGCAAGCTTGCAGGGATCGTCATTGTCCTCATTGCACTGTTCGCAACTTTCGCGTGGTGGAGGATAAAATGGAATTCAATGCAGGGTCCTCTGCTTGCGCCGCAGATCCCGCATGCAGCCGGCGTCACGGTGGGGGCGTGGCTAAACGGTCAATTTTACAGTTCGGGCGGCGGCAGGCTCTCGACCGCGCAAGATTCCACCAACGACACGCTTGTCAAAGTGTGGAATCGACAGGGCGAGCTTTGTGCTACGTTTGCCGGCCACCATCGTTCCCTCGCCAACATTGGGCTATTATCTGCAAGTGTCCTCGCGAGTGTAGACCGCGGCGGGGGCGTCCGTTTGTGGAACTGGCAAGGGCCTTCGACCGATGTCCCTATTTGCGAGGCGACGGTGGCCCCAAGTGTTTCCGCCTCGCTGATTTTGCGTGGCAGAATTTTGGTGGCAAACGGGAGAAGGCTTCTTGAGTTGACTGCTGTCGGTCCCGCCACGGCTCCCACTCTTTCGCAACGCGAAGTATTTACCAATCCCACCGCAATCACTGCGTTAGGATTGTTGGGAAATGAAATCATCGTGGGTGATGCAGCGGGTAACGTGAAGCTTTTGTCCGGCTATGCAGGCAGACCGCCAATTTACAGCGCGGCCGCCCAAATCGACGGTTTGGCCGGCTGCCGCGACAATTCGGAGCGGAATTGGATCGCCATGCACACATCAACTGGTGTGTGTGTCTTGACTCTTCAGAACGGTCGTGTCTCAAAGTTCGAAAACCTTTCGCTGCCATCTGCTCAGAGACCAACGGCTGTGGAGTTTTCACGGATATGCCGCTTGGCAGTGGGAACAAAAGAAGGCTTCGTCCACTCGTTCTCGCGATCCAAGGCAGATGATTGGGAAGTCGTTTGGAGACATCGCTATGCGGACGCGCCCATCACACGCCTGGCTTTTGAGCCGAATAACAATGATCTCTTCATTGGCAGTGACAGCGTGACACCGAATATTACTTTGGCCGCTATCGACGGCTCCGTGAAGCGGCAACATAGCGGGCTGCGGTTTTCATCGATCGAGAAGCTGGTTTTCGAGAGCTTGCCGGAAGGACAAATGGCTGTAGCTGGCGGGCACATTTCCGGGCTGAGGATTTTTTGCGCTGATAATAATACGGGCGAGATTAGCCTGATGAAGGATATCATCGCAGAGCGCCATGACGAAATCATCACATTGGCTGCGCATCCTGGAGGCCGATTGGTCGCCAGCGGTAGTCGGCAAGGGCTCATTACACTTTGGAATTTGGATGATCCTAGCAAAAGTGAGAGCACGAACATCGCTCTTGCGGGCGCGTATGTCGTCGGGCTTAGGTTTAATCAGAGCGGCGACAAGCTAGCAGTGACGACGGGTCATTGGGACCCAAATAAGGAAACTCCATCGAAACGCAAGCTTATGGTTTATAGGCTCAGCCGCGGCACCCTTCCCGCAATCGGTGCTCTCCTTGGTGAGACGAATTTGACCTACCGGGCGCGGGAAATCCAATGGTCCCAGAAGCAAGAGATGGAATATGTCACGGTTGGATGCCAGGACAAACCGCGAAAATTCGCGATCAGCAGCAGTGGACTGAGCCGGGTCACGGCGGAGGTGGCCCCAGGCGGGATGACGAATGACTGGATGCTTATCTCGGATAAAATCGCGACGACCGCATTCAAGGTCCCCTTGGGACCATACGCTCCGACGCAGAGCGTCTCGCAATTGCTAGCAGGACCAAATGTATGCACAGCGGTGTGGCCTGACCAGACGATGTTCGTGATTGGCGGATGGGATGGGCGCTTGGAGTTGAGGCGCTTGGCGGATGATTCACTGATAGCCGCGACCAACATCCATCGCAGGATCGATCAGGTCGCCATTACCGCCGCGAATGAAGTGACTACTGCCACGCGGGATCGCTCCACAACATTGGATACCCGTCTCCAGAAATTTGCCTTTAACGCCTCCGACAAATCTATCAGTCCGACGACAGAGATCTTTCTTTTTCACGATAATCACTGGGCGGCTTACAACTGTTCCCGCAAGCAGATTTGTGGGGCGAGTGCATTTGGAACAAATTTGCTTAAATTCCTTTTCTTACCTCGGGCAGGGTTTTTGCAAAAGCGCTTCGAACCTAAAGCGTCCAGTTCGCCGTTGTTCTTTGGTTGGAGCATTCCGCAATTGTTCCCCGTCACCTCCTCTTCGCACCCAACGCCTTGGAAGCGGTGGATTACGATACCGCAAAACGTAAACATAGCGTTTCTTATTTGCGGTGGCCTGATTTTCATTCTGTTCGCGGTGATCGTCTATGCTCGCGTCGCATCCGATGCAGCTCGCCTCCGTGGCGCCAATCGCACAGTTGGTCATGGGATAGTGCGCCCCATAATCACACTTGGCGGCTTTAGTTTTAACGACGAATCACATCTTGCGCAGATACCGGCGCAGCTTCAGCTCCTTGAAGTCAATCTTAAAGCATTGCTCCACTTTTGTGGCGCCGAGAGACCGTCGGACCGTTACGTCTTCGACTTGAAAGAAGTCATTATCGAGGCTCAAAGCCTTGTCGAAGATCTCCGTGAACTAAAGAACATGTCATTCGAAGCGTGCTCGGATTTTGAGACCAAAGTTTACGCATGTCGAAGCGATGTCCTCGTGCTTCTGGAAAACCTGTTCAGAAACGCACTACAACACGGTCAGCCAGGAACGTCGGTCCGAATCTCTGTTACTTTAGAACACGTAACCGGCGCTTTGAAAACAGCATTGGCTGCGTTCAGCCTGGCCAAGAAAGACCTTGGACCGGAAAACCGGAAAGGTGACAAGGCTCAATTCGATATTGGTTCTCCAAGTAATTCGTTTCTTTCTCGAAAGGTGGCCGAACTTCAGTGCAGGTGGAACAAGATTCGAATGAAGAGCCGCCGATTCGCCGAAGATGTTAACTGGGTGAAAGGCCGCCCCCGGCTACAAAAAGTAACGATTTCCATTTCCAACGAGATGAAAGTAGGCGAACTGCAAACAGATAGTGCTGTTCCTAACTTTGGCTGGGGAAAGACCATTGTCCGATATGTCCTGAGACACCAGCTTGTGGGGAGGGCAAATTATGCAGAACAAGATGGCAAGCAATTTCAAGCCACGGTGTGGTTTTTCTCAAAGAAAGAACCAGAATCGGCTTCCGGACACAGCTAATTGACAATCGAAATAATTTTCTCGATGAAACCTCACAAATCGAAAACTCCAGAAAGTCATCTTAAAGAGCTTCATGTGCTAATTGCCGACGACAATCCGGCACATGAAAGATTTTTGAAGAAGGTATGCGCCCAAGTGGGCGTCAGCATTATCGACGGCACTTTCAATTCGATGGACGCTGTCTTAGCGCTGAATGATAAGTTGTCGGAGGTCGATCTTTTTATTCTGGATATCATTTTGTCTTCGACAAATCGGATGGAAGCAATCGCATTGGCAAGAAGACTCCGCGCAGACCCGAGAACTCACTCTAAACCAATTCTCTTCGTGACATCGGAGGCCACGCCCGAGGAGAAGGCTGCTGCCGAAGCCGTCGCCTGCGGAGACACACCGGTTCTGACCAAGTCCAGCGATTCGAGACCGCTCGCCTCGGCGATCCGCAAATTCGCCAGCGATGCCTGGATCCGTGCTAGTCAGCAAAACAAATTCCTGACTGAACGGTTCTGAGCCGCAGTTTAAGCAATCGGCCATGAACAAACATCCCAATAATCCAGTGGAAGGAGAGATTTCTGCACGCCAAAAGACGCCGCTCGAAATGATACTGGAACATCCAAACATCATTCGCGATCGAATTATCGCCCGGACCAAGCCCGTGAGGCCGGATCGGGTACGCAGGCTGCCTGTTCTCCTCCTATCAGGGGAGTCTGGTACCGGCAAAAGCGAATGGGCGAGTTCTTTGGACGAGGTAAAACAAGCTCACGGATTCTCTTATTTGAACAGAATCAAGTCTGTTAACATGGCGGCCCTTCCAAGCGAACTTCAAGAGCACCTTCTGTTTGGATACGAAAAGGGAGCATTTACCGGCGCATACAAACGCACTGACGGCTTCTTTCAAGCAGCTCAGAATGGCACGTTATTTCTGGATGAAATTGGAGAGGCAACGATGCTCCTTCAAGCGAAATTGCTCAGAGCGCTTCCAAAGGGAGGGATCGCAGAAGTCACCCGCGTTGGGAATACTGAAATAGAACGCATACCGCTCGATCTTGTTGTCGCAACCAACAGAAATCTTTCGGAACGCGTCAAAGAAAAGCAATTCCGGGAAGATCTCTTTCATCGTTTGAATGTCGTATGTATTCACTTCAAGCCACTGCGATCCTTTGGCGCGGAAATCCGAGAAGAACTAGCCAAGTTCTTTCTGGATCAACATAGGCACAATTTTGTTTTTCCGGACGTGACGTTTACGCCTGATTGCTTGGAGCACATCGGGAAATACGATTGGCCGGGAAACATACGTGAAGTTAATAATGCGGTCTACCGAGCTCTCCTGTTGAGGGAGAAAGACGAGATCATCACCGATTCCGACCTGCTCTTAGCCACGCCGCAGTGTCCTTCGACGATTGAAACCACCAGTCAACCCTCCGACCTTAAAGGTGTGGCGCAAAACATGTTCAACGTAATGCTTGACGAATTCAAGGCAAACAGATTGACGAAAGCGGGCCAGAAGCGGGGAATAAAACTACTCAACAAGGAGCTGATGGACCTAGTCGTCGAATTGGCGATCCGACACCGGGATCAATTTGCAGCTACTAGTGACGCACTGCTTGGAGAAATGTTGGGATGTAGCAGGAGCTACATCAGTCACGTAAAAGAGAGGCTCAACCACAGCACTATATGACGGCGATGCTTCCACTGAGGTCTCCTGCGAGAAAGGAGATCGTGACGACTCTGCTGTGTAGCTTGTGTGCATTGCTCAAGCTATATGGCGCGGAGGCTGGCAGCCTATCGAATGCGGATTTCGAAAACGGCTTGATGTGTTGGCATGTTGTTTCTGTCGGTGGTTTGACCGTGACGGCGACCACGAATGAATCGTACAACCGTAACTTCTCTGCGCGACTCAGTGGTGCGCTGGTCACAGACACCCTCACGACTAATCGCTTAAGCCAAGAGATAGTGGCACGGCGAGGTGATCGGTTGTCACTACTGGGCTTCATCAAAGCCAACACAACGAATGTGGACGGGAAAGTCCAGGTTCGTTTAGACGGTCCATTTACGACATCAAACATATTCGAAATGGCCCTTTCCAATCTCAGTAACACAAATGCATCCTGGCGGAGAGTTAAACTCGACGCTTCGAGCGTGGGCATGAGTGATGGTGGCTTCGAGACCGGGACTTTGGACGCATGGGGTGTTACGTCGGATCATCTGCCAGTTGAGGTCGCGCCATTTCAAGGTTCCAACATGCTGCACATAGGTAGCACCAATGTGACTTGGAAGGGATGGAATTGGTCTGAAGTCGTTCAGACTTTGCGCTTCAATAAAAATGATGTTGTTGACATCAGTGCGCTGATGTTCATTGAAAAACTGTCCAAGAGCACGCCTCTTGGTTTTCTCGTCGCTGGATTCAAGATCGAACATGAAACCATTAGCGCGTATTCAGATGAGGATACCAGGCCTGCGGGAAGTATTGGATGGTTTAATCTCAGCAAAGCGTACGTGATTCCCACCAACGGGAACTACAAGGTAAGAGCAATGATCGCGGGAAGTAACGACACGAACGCCATGTGCTCTGTATCAGTTTATTTTGATAACTTGCAAGTTTCCAAGCGAGGATTAATACCCGCTCCAGAAGAATTTGACGTTACTGTTTCGATTGAAGTCATTGGTCGAGGAACTTCAGCGACGAATTCGGTTGACGTTTATGTGGACGCCCTTCGCCTCGCAGGCTCCACCGCAAATCCTCAATCCGACGATTCCGCGTATTTTAAACTCCAGCAAGAGGCGGAAGCAATTGCAGGCGGCGCCGGTCCAATTCCTGCCCCTGATTATCCACCTTTGGGCGTGTTCGGCTATCCCGGCAACACTCCTGGAGTGATAAAATATCCAGCTTATCTTGAGGCATTATTATCTGGAAACGCTTTCCGGCCTTTAACGAACGGCGACAGCTTGAGAATCACCAACAGTATCGAAATATTCTCGATTGGTGGCCCTGCGGAACTGGAGCTTGACTGCTTGCAATTCGTTTCCCGGAACTCGAACACAGAGATCGGCGATCCTTTGCTGATTGAAACAAATCTCCCTCCCTATTGGCAGGTTGGCTCTAAGGACGGCTCCGCGGCAGAATTTGGTGGCGGGCCATTTCCTTCCGACCAGCTATTCGTCTTGGGCGTGTCGCCTCTTTCGGACTTCCCACGCCGACTATCGACCGTGCAAGGACAGTGGCCCCAGCGCTTGCGCATTGTGTCAGACGTTCCAGTCAGTGCACTGCGCACTTTTACAAATGTGCTTTACGACAAGTTTCTCATCCTGAGGAGCATTTCTTCAGCAGGTCTGCCTTCAAGTAACAAATTATTGCAGGTGACTCTTTCCGGTTCTGGTGCTCAATCGGTATTGCTACCCGTGAGATCGGTTGATCTGTTCATGGGTGCAGCGTCTGAAAGCGAATCCTTTGGGATGGTTGACTACCCGAACGTGACTTACCAGGGCGGGGCTTACATTTCACCGAGAGCGCCTTGGCTGCCAGACCACAATTTGATCGACAGAGATGGTTGGTATTTTCAAGCAGCTCCACGGGCAAGCGGGGTGAATGAAAGTCTTAACATCTGGGTCGGGAAATCTGGCCAATGGCTACCCGCAGTCCTTGACGAGGCACTGTACAACTACCGGAACGCGAGCTCAGGCCTCACGCGCATGTTTGATGCGGATGACGTGTTTCGCTTGAATGGAAGAGCACGCCATTTCATGGGTCAGAAAATCGGGCATAAAGCAATTGCTCCCGACATGTATGGCGATCCAGCTTTTCCGCAATTACTGGAAGTGAGAGGCAATGCGTATTTCCGAGTGAGCACTTATGGCTCGGGTTTCGGCGGTTCCTTTCGACCCATCGCCATTGATCCCTTTGGGCTATACTCAAATCATGAGGACTTCCCTTTGATGCCAAAAATACTGACACGGCTCGTGCCTGCCAGCCAGACTGCAGGCAGCGCGAGCTACGCCCGAATCATGGCTTTGTTTCGCAGCAAGTCGAATCAGCTTTTCGCAGCGACAGCCCATATGGACTTTCATGCCGCTCCAGAAGAAGCTGGTCGCAATGGTGTCTATATGGATGTCATCATGGACATCTACATGAAGAATTCACTGAATGCCCAGCGAAACGGCCCATTGAGCATTGCCCAAAGCAGCATGAACTGGCGAAGTGGAAACGCAGTGGGTGATGGCTCGGAAGCCCATGACATCGATACTCTCCTTCTATTCCGAGAGAGCACCATGGAATGGCGGACTGTCGAGCTGTCGAACCCACCGAAAGGCGTGCGGCATCAGGGCCTTGGCAAGGTCTCCCCTGGAGATAGAGTTTATCTTCTCCAACAAGACAGGAACGCTCTTTCTTATGGGTTTCATCCGGAGGTTGGCTACGAGAAGGCTTCAAGCTTTTTCATCGAACTGTTTGCTGCGTCCTCCGATCAGCTCGGGGCCCTTGACATGTCGTTAAGTGCCTTGATCAACCGAACATTCGGGGAGACCGATGATAATACAGTGATCTCCCTGTGGTTCCCTCAGGACTTCGCCACTGGCGACCATATAAATCTGAGGTATCGATACCGCGTCGTAAATTCCCCGGGCGTGGTTATCGTGCCCATGGACCGCACGACAACCAGTCCAAATGGACGTTCGATGCCAATCGAATTTTATGCTAGCGATGCCGAGGCCAGCTCACCGTTGCTTGCGGATGTCTTTTATGGAATCGGGAGCGATGGTGGGTGGGTATTAATCGAGAAAGACAGGCCGGTTCCAACTGACAATTTTAAGGTGTCTGTGGATTGGGACACATCCCACGTGCCTCCAGCTGCCTACTACGTTAAGGTAGTCGCTCGCAGAGTAGATGGCTCAACTGCAGACGGATTCGCCGTAAGCCGGCAGCGGATCAACGTGGGTGGCTTTGAGTTCGAGAGAGCTACCAACGGTTTATTCCAAGTCCCGGGTGGAGCACTGGAGACTTACGATGGTCTTTCCGATACTCTTTTGAAGGTAGAGCTTGGAGGGGCCGGCCTCATTGAGGAGTCATCCGCCATTGTAATTGCTGATGGCGGAGGCGCTTCAAAACAAATTAGCCTGAATCGTTTCATCGCTCAGGTGACCGATGGACTGAAACAATACGTCAATATACCCTGGAATGAAGTGGAGGGGGTCGACCTTTCGCGCATCAATAGCATACGGTTGACCAATCTTCCTTCGAGCATTTGCATCACGAGCATCCGGAGCGAAAAAGCGTCTGTCCTTATCGCCGCCAGAATTTTGGGAACACCATCAACCAATGGTCTGGTCAATGTGGAATCGGGATTCTCGGTACTCAGTGTCATCGACGTTGTGAACCTCACTACAAACCCGATCGCAAACGCGACCGTTCGGATCGGACATCAGTACGCTGATACTGCGACTTGGATTGATGACTCGCGCGCACCAAGCAAAATCTCGTACAAGCACAAGCGCGGAGAGCGTCTGGAGGGTGATTCGGAGCAAGTGTTAACCGGCATACTCATCCCTCCCGAATCGACAATTACCTTTACAAACGCGTACCAACTACCCATTGGCCGACCTCACGCCCGCTCTGGTTTTATCGCGTTCCGAAATGATCCGGGCTTCGGAAAAATCCAAGCCTCACTTCGAATCGGAGATTTGGTTGTCTCTGAGAATGAGAGCATTGGCGAATACATGATCGATAGTGGCCGGGACCTTGATCACGACGGTTTACCAGATGCGTGGGAGCAGGAGCATTTTGGAAATCTGGCGGCAGACGCAAATGACGACCCCGATGGTGATGGGGTCAGTAACATCGAGGAATTGGCCGCGGGTACGGATCCGATAAGGGGCACACAAAGGATGATTCTTCGCGCTGCCTTTTTAGAGGGCAACGACTCAGAATTGCTGCTCAGTTTTGATTCCGTGCCGGGCCGTTCTTATTGCACTTTCCAGCACATTGGGATCCTAAGCTTAGAATTCCACGTGGACAAGTTGTCGCGGCCGCTTCTATAGTGTCACCTAAATACTAGTGACTCCAGCGTAACTGGACTGGCCACAGTTAGGCCGCAAATGTAATCACACTGGCTCACCTTCGGGTGGGCCTTTCTGCGTTCGCGAGTGGACCCGATAAGCTCATGGAGCGGCGTAACCGTCGCACAGGAAGGACAGAGAAAGCGCGGATCTGGGAAGTGACGGACAGAACGGTCAGGACCTGGATTGGGGAGGCGGTTGCCGCCGCTGCTGCTGACGGTGTGACGTTCTCTGTTCCGGTCACACCACATACGTTCCGCCATTCCTATGCGATGCACATGCTGTATGCCGGTATACCGCTGAAAGTTCTGCAAAGCCTGATGGGACATAAGTCCATCAGTTCAACGGAAGTCTACACGAAGGTTTTTGCGCTGGATGTGGCTGCCCGGCACCGGGTGCAGTTTGCGATGCCGGAGTCTGATGCGGTTGCGATGCTGAAACAATTATCCTGAGAATAAATGCCTTGGCCTTTATATGGAAATGTGGAACTGAGTGGATATGCTGTTTTTGTCTGTTAAACAGAGAAGCTGGCTGTTATCCACTGAGAAGCGAACGAAACAGTCGGGAAAATCTCCCATTATCGTAGAGATCCGCATTATTAATCTCAGGAGCCTGTGTAGCGTTTATAGGAAGTAGTGTTCTGTCATGATGCCTGCAAGCGGTAACGAAAACGATTTGAATATGCCTTCAGGAACAATAGAAATCTTCGTGCGGTGTTACGTTGAAGTGGAGCGGATTATGTCAGCAATGGACAGAACAACCTAATGAACACAGAACCATGATGTGGTCTGTCCTTTTACAGCCAGTAGTGCTCGCCGCAGTCGAGCGACAGGGCGAAGCCCTCGGCTGGTTGCCCTCGCCGCTGGGCTGGCGGCCGTCTATGGCCCTGCAAACGCGCCAGAAACGCCGTCGAAGCCGTGTGCGAGACACCGCGGCCGGCCGCCGGCGTTGTGGATACCTCGCGGAAAACTTGGCCCTCACTGACAGATGAGGGGCGGACGTTGACACTTGAGGGGCCGACTCACCCGGCGCGGCGTTGACAGATGAGGGGCAGGCTCGATTTCGGCCGGCGACGTGGAGCTGGCCAGCCTCGCAAATCGGCGAAAACGCCTGATTTTACGCGAGTTTCCCACAGATGATGTGGACAAGCCTGGGGATAAGTGCCCTGCGGTATTGACACTTGAGGGGCGCGACTACTGACAGATGAGGGGCGCGATCCTTGACACTTGAGGGGCAGAGTGCTGACAGATGAGGGGCGCACCTATTGACATTTGAGGGGCTGTCCACAGGCAGAAAATCCAGCATTTGCAAGGGTTTCCGCCCGTTTTTCGGCCACCGCTAACCTGTCTTTTAACCTGCTTTTAAACCAATATTTATAAACCTTGTTTTTAACCAGGGCTGCGCCCTGTGCGCGTGACCGCGCACGCCGAAGGGGGGTGCCCCCCCTTCTCGAACCCTCCCGGTCGAGTGAGCGAGGAAGCACCAGGGAACAGCACTTATATATTCTGCTTACACACGATGCCTGAAAAAACTTCCCTTGGGGTTATCCACTTATCCACGGGGATATTTTTATAATTATTTTTTTTATAGTTTTTAGATCTTCTTTTTTAGAGCGCCTTGTAGGCCTTTATCCATGCTGGTTCTAGAGAAGGTGTTGTGACAAATTGCCCTTTCAGTGTGACAAATCACCCTCAAATGACAGTCCTGTCTGTGACAAATTGCCCTTAACCCTGTGACAAATTGCCCTCAGAAGAAGCTGTTTTTTCACAAAGTTATCCCTGCTTATTGACTCTTTTTTATTTAGTGTGACAATCTAAAAACTTGTCACACTTCACATGGATCTGTCATGGCGGAAACAGCGGTTATCAATCACAAGAAACGTAAAAATAGCCCGCGAATCGTCCAGTCAAACGACCTCACTGAGGCGGCATATAGTCTCTCCCGGGATCAAAAACGTATGCTGTATCTGTTCGTTGACCAGATCAGAAAATCTGATGGCACCCTACAGGAACATGACGGTATCTGCGAGATCCATGTTGCTAAATATGCTGAAATATTCGGATTGACCTCTGCGGAAGCCAGTAAGGATATACGGCAGGCATTGAAGAGTTTCGCGGGGAAGGAAGTGGTTTTTTATCGCCCTGAAGAGGATGCCGGCGATGAAAAAGGCTATGAATCTTTTCCTTGGTTTATCAAACGTGCGCACAGTCCATCCAGAGGGCTTTACAGTGTACATATCAACCCATATCTCATTCCCTTCTTTATCGGGTTACAGAACCGGTTTACGCAGTTTCGGCTTAGTGAAACAAAAGAAATCACCAATCCGTATGCCATGCGTTTATACGAATCCCTGTGTCAGTATCGTAAGCCGGATGGCTCAGGCATCGTCTCTCTGAAAATCGACTGGATCATAGAGCGTTACCAGCTGCCTCAAAGTTACCAGCGTATGCCTGACTTCCGCCGCCGCTTCCTGCAGGTCTGTGTTAATGAGATCAACAGCAGAACTCCAATGCGCCTCTCATACATTGAGAAAAAGAAAGGCCGCCAGACGACTCATATCGTATTTTCCTTCCGCGATATCACTTCCATGACGACAGGATAGTCTGAGGGTTATCTGTCACAGATTTGAGGGTGGTTCGTCACATTTGTTCTGACCTACTGAGGGTAATTTGTCACAGTTTTGCTGTTTCCTTCAGCCTGCATGGATTTTCTCATACTTTTTGAACTGTAATTTTTAAGGAAGCCAAATTTGAGGGCAGTTTGTCACAGTTGATTTCCTTCTCTTTCCCTTCGTCATGTGACTTGATATCGGGGGTTAGTTCGTCATCATTGATGAGGGTTGATTATCACAGTTTATTACTCTGAATTGGCTATCCGCGTGTGTACCTCTACCTGGAGTTTTTCCCACGGTGGATATTTCTTCTTGCGCTGAGCGTAAGAGCTATCTGACAGAACAGTTCTTCTTTGCTTCCTCGCCAGTTCGCTCGCTATGCTCGGTTACACGGCTGCGGCGAGCGCTAGTGATAATAAGTGACTGAGGTATGTGCTCTTCTTATCTCCTTTTGTAGTGTTGCTCTTATTTTAAACAACTTTGCGGTTTTTTGATGACTTTGCGATTTTGTTGTTGCTTTGCAGTAAATTGCAAGATTTAATAAAAAAACGCAAAGCAATGATTAAAGGATGTTCAGAATGAAACTCATGGAAACACTTAACCAGTGCATAAACGCTGGTCATGAAATGACGAAGGCTATCGCCATTGCACAGTTTAATGATGACAGCCCGGAAGCGAGGAAAATAACCCGGCGCTGGAGAATAGGTGAAGCAGCGGATTTAGTTGGGGTTTCTTCTCAGGCTATCAGAGATGCCGAGAAAGCAGGGCGACTACCGCACCCGGATATGGAAATTCGAGGACGGGTTGAGCAACGTGTTGGTTATACAATTGAACAAATTAATCATATGCGTGATGTGTTTGGTACGCGATTGCGACGTGCTGAAGACGTATTTCCACCGGTGATCGGGGTTGCTGCCCATAAAGGAGGCGTTTACAAAACCTCAGTTTCTGTTCATCTTGCTCAGGATCTGGCTCTGAAGGGGCTACGTGTTTTGCTCGTGGAAGGTAACGACCCCCAGGGAACAGCCTCAATGTATCACGGATGGGTACCAGATCTTCATATTCATGCAGAAGACACTCTCCTGCCTTTCTATCTTGGGGAAAAGGACGATGTCACTTATGCAATAAAGCCCACTTGCTGGCCGGGGCTTGACATTATTCCTTCCTGTCTGGCTCTGCACCGTATTGAAACTGAGTTAATGGGCAAATTTGATGAAGGTAAACTGCCCACCGATCCACACCTGATGCTCCGACTGGCCATTGAAACTGTTGCTCATGACTATGATGTCATAGTTATTGACAGCGCGCCTAACCTGGGTATCGGCACGATTAATGTCGTATGTGCTGCTGATGTGCTGATTGTTCCCACGCCTGCTGAGTTGTTTGACTACACCTCCGCACTGCAGTTTTTCGATATGCTTCGTGATCTGCTCAAGAACGTTGATCTTAAAGGGTTCGAGCCTGATGTACGTATTTTGCTTACCAAATACAGCAATAGTAATGGCTCTCAGTCCCCGTGGATGGAGGAGCAAATTCGGGATGCCTGGGGAAGCATGGTTCTAAAAAATGTTGTACGTGAAACGGATGAAGTTGGTAAAGGTCAGATCCGGATGAGAACTGTTTTTGAACAGGCCATTGATCAACGCTCTTCAACTGGTGCCTGGAGAAATGCTCTTTCTATTTGGGAACCTGTCTGCAATGAAATTTTCGATCGTCTGATTAAACCACGCTGGGAGATTAGATAATGAAGCGTGCGCCTGTTATTCCAAAACATACGCTCAATACTCAACCGGTTGAAGATACTTCGTTATCGACACCAGCTGCCCCGATGGTGGATTCGTTAATTGCGCGCGTAGGAGTAATGGCTCGCGGTAATGCCATTACTTTGCCTGTATGTGGTCGGGATGTGAAGTTTACGGGAAAG
>JADMIO011184619.1_pt1 | contig 56980 bp, 52 predicted proteins | sample 8958161 | NCBI WGS metagenome assembly JADMIO01 (sample SAMN16585339, study PRJNA669376) | soil metagenome | isolation source: Crop rotation soil | place: USA: Cullars Rotation, Alabama | collected 2011 | reverse complement strand
CGCGACAACTTGTCCACGTGGAATTCTAAGCTTAGGATCCCAATGTGCTGGAAAGGTGGCCGGAATTCGCTTTCTGGACGGCATCCATCGCGAGGGCGCGGATGGCGTTGACGATGTCGGCGTGGCTTGCGGATGCGGCGGCGGGAGCGTCGGGCATGAGCGATTCGGAGGAGAGAAAAAGGCGCGGAATTGCAGCGAAAGGCATTGAAAATGCTTTCGCCTGAACTAATATGCGATTATACTTGCGCACTTTTTCACCGCGATACTTTTACTACTTTTTGCTTGGGTAAACCTCTGCAGGAAGGAAAGCACCCGCCCTGGGCCTGAGGGCGCCGCGCCGACAAGCGCGAGCGCCCGAGGTCGCATACCGGTGCAGTCCCGCAATGCGGATCTTTGCTTGGGGGTACCACGATGAAGGGACTGCACATCATTGCCGATCTCTACAACTGCGCGAAGAGCGATTTGCTGGTCTCTTCCGACAAGTTGCGGGATCTCTGCGTCAAGGCCTGCACCGATTCCGGCCTCACGGTCCTCGGACAGCACTTCTACCAATTCGACGGCGTCAACGGCACCCAGGATGGGGGCTCGACCGGCGCGGTGGTGCTCGCCGAATCGCATCTCGCGATCCATACGTGGCCCGAGCGTGACGGGGCGACGCTCGATGTGTACGTCTGCAACTTCACGGCCGACAACACGGACAAGGCCGAGAGCGTCTACAAGACGCTCGTGGCGGCGCTCAAGCCGGCCGAGGTGATGGTCGAGCGCCTGCAGCGCGGCCAGGACCTTCCGCTCAAGAAGAAGCGCGCGGCCTAGAAGCAAGCCCGTAACCCTCGGCCATCAGCCATGAGCGGGTCTCGGCTAATGGCCAACGGCTAGTGGCTGAGGTCCGCTTCCCAATGTCCGAGAAAATCTTCGAGCGCCTGAACGACGCGTCCGGCGTCTATTTCGAGGGCGCGCTCGTCGAGCGGCGCCAGACGCCGTTCCAGCTCCTCGAGGTCTACGAGACGCCCGAGCTCGGACGCATCTTCCGCCTCGACGGCTTCAACATGACCTCGGAGCGCGACGAGTTCTTCTATCACGAGAACCTCGTGCATCCGGCGGCGGTCGCGCACCCGCATCCGCGGCGCGCGCTCGTGATCGGCGGCGGCGACGGCGGCTCGTCGGAGGAGCTGCTGAAGCATCCTTCGCTCGAGGTGGTCCACATGGCCGAGCTCGACCCCGAGGTGATCGCGGTGAGCAAGGCGCAGTTCCGCAAGGTCCACAACGGCGTCTTCGAGAACCCGCGCCTCAAGGTGACCGTGGGCGACGGCCTCGCCTACCTGCGCGAGACCGCGGTGCGCTACGACCTGGTTTCGATGGACCTCACCGACCCGGTCGGCCCCTCGATGGAGCTCTACTCGCCCGCGACCTTCGCGCTCGCCCGCGGCGCCATGGCGCCCGGGGCGGCGCTCACGCTCCACATCGGCTCGCCGTTCTCCCATCCGCAGCGGGTTCGCTCGACGCTCGAGAACCTGCGGCAGGTCTTCCGGGTCGTGACACCGTATTTCGCCTACATCCCCCTCTACGGCTCGTATTGGGGCTTCGCGTGCGCATCCGACAGCCTCGACCCCTCGGGCATGGAGCCCTCCGCGGTCGAGCGGGTAATATCGTCGCGGGGACTGAAGGACCTGCAGTACTACAACGGCGATACGCACCGAGCCGTGTTCGCGCTGCCCAATTACGTGAAGGAATTGGTCAAATGAACCGGGGACGGACCGTGGACCAGGCGAAGGCGTGAACCCCGGTCCGTCTCCACGAGCAACGCCGTAGACCGGGGTCCGACCCATGCGCAAATCGTCTCGAGTCTCGCTCGTCCTGATCGGGCTCGCCGCGCTCGGCGGCTGCAGCGAGACGCGCCAGGACGTCTACGCCTCGAAGGAAGACTGCCTCGCGGACTGGGGCAACAAGCCCGAGGACTGCAAGCCCTCCCCGGACAAGAAGCACGCGGGCCTGGGCTACTTCGTGGGCCCCGCCTACGCGTACAGCATGTTCCGGGGGCTCGGGGGCGGCGGCTACAGCGACGGCACCGGCGGGAGCTCCGGGTCGCGATCCTCGTTCGGCTCGTCCTCGGGCAGCCGGTCATCCTCCGTGAGCCGTGGCGGCTTCGGCTCCTCGAGCCGCTCCTCGTCGGGCGGCTGAGTGAAGCGCGAGGAGATCGGCGTCCGGCCCGACTGGCAGCGCAAGGTCGAGGAGCTCGGCTTCACGTTCCACACGATCGACGGGACGTACTGGGACGAGCGCGCCTGCTACCGCTTCACCGCCGTCGAGGTCGACAAGCTCGAGGCGGCGACGGCCGAGCTGCACGAGCGATGCGTCGAGGCCGCGGGCCGCGTGATCGAGCGCGGCGAGTACGAGCGCTTCCGCATCCCGGAGGCCTTCCATTCGCTCATCGAGCGCTCCTGGGAGGACAGCGAGATGTCCCTCTACGGGCGGTTCGACCTTTCCTGGAACGGGAGCGGCGAGCCCAAGATGCTCGAGTACAACGCCGACACGCCGACGGCGCTCCTCGAGGCGTCGGTCGTGCAGTGGTACTGGCTGCAGGACGTCTTCCCCGGGGACGACCAGTTCAACTCGATCCACGAGAAGCTCATCGCGCGCTGGGAGGAGATGCGCCGCCAGCTTCCCGGCGACAGCCGGGTCTACTTCGCCGCCGACTCGGAGAGCCCCGAAGACATGGGCACGGTCGATTACCTGCGCGACACGGCGACGCAGGCCGGATTCGAGGCGCTCCCGATCGACATCGCCGACATCGGCTGGAACGGCAAGCGCTTCCTCGACCTCGACGACAAGCCCATCACCGCGCTCTTCAAGCTCTACCCGTGGGAATGGATGGTGCGCGAGGAATTCGGGGCGCACCTGCTCGCGGGCTCCATGCGCGTGATCGAGCCCGCCTGGAAGATGCTGCTCTCGAACAAGGCGATCCTTCCCGTGCTCTGGGAGATGTTCCCCGGCCATCCGAACCTGCTCCCGGCGGCGTTCGAGCCCGGCCGCTTCACTTCCGACTTCGTGAAGAAGCCGATCTATTCGCGCGAGGGCGCCAACGTGGCGATCACCTCGAAGGGCGAGACGGTCGAAGCCCCCGGCGACTACGGCGCCGAGGGCTTCATCTGGCAGGCGTACCACGAGCTTCCGCGCTTCGGCGCGAACTACACCGTGATCGGGTCGTGGATCGTGGGCGAGGAGCCCGCGGGCATCGGCATCCGCGAGGACGAGTCCCCGATCACGCGCAACACCAGCCGCTTCGTTCCCCACCACTTCAGCTGACCCCCGAGGCCCCGCCATGAGCAGAGAGCTCTTCGACTCCTTCCACCGCATCGACGATTTCTTCATCTACCTGCTGGTCTCGCTGGTCTACCTCGCGGTGTTCGTGGTGATCTACGTGCGGGTGACCCCCTATCGCGAGATGCAGCTGATCCGCGAGGGCAACATGGCGGCCTCGTTCAGCCTCTCGGGCTCGATCCTGGGCTTCATCGTGCCGCTCGCCGCCGCGATCCAGCACAGCGTGAGCATCGCGGACATGGCGCTCTGGGGCCTGGTCGCGATGCTCGTGCAGGTCCTCACCTACGTCGCCGTGAAGCTCGCCATCCCCTCGATCGGCGACGACATCGTGGCGAACAAGGGCTCGGTGGGCTTCTTCCTCGGCACCGTCTCGCTCGGGGTGGGGCTGCTGAACGGCGCCTGCATGGCCTGGTGAGCGTGGGCGTACCCCGCATCCACTGCGACCTGAAGCTCGGTCCCGGGGCGCAGTTCGCGCTCGAGGCCGACGCCGCGCAGCACGTCGCGAAGTCGCTGCGCCTGAAGGCCGGCGACTCCATCGTCGTCTTCGACGGGCGCGGCGGCGAGTACGAGGCCTCGCTCACGCGGGTGGAGCGCGAGCGCGTCGACGTGAAGGTGGGCCCGATCCGCGAGCCCGGGCGCGAGTCGCCGCTCGAGATCGGGCTCGTGCAGGGCGTGCCCGAGGCGGACAAGATGGACTGGATCATCCAGAAGGCGACCGAGCTCGGCGTGGGCTGGATCCAGCCGCTCACGTGCGAGCGCAGCGTCGTGCGCCTCTCGGCCGAACGCGCGAGCCGGCGCGAGGCGCACTGGCGCCGCGTCGCGATCGCCGCGGCCGAGCAGTCGGGACGAACCCGCATTCCCGAAGTGCGCCCGACGCTCGCGTTCATGAGCTGGGTCGCGCCTCCCTCGCCGATCCCGCGCTGGATGCTGGACCCTTCGGCACAGTCGATCTCGGCCCAGCCGGCGGTGACGGGGCCGCTCGAGCTCCTCGTCGGGCCCGAGGGCGGATTCGCCGAGCGAGAGCGGGAGCTGCTCGCATCGCGCGGCGCGATCGGGGTGTCGCTCGGGCCGCGCGTGCTGCGCACCGAGACCGCCGCGATTGTGGCAATGTCCGCCATCCATGCGCTCTGGGGCGACTTCCGGCCGGTCGCCACGCCCGATTCCTGATTCCCGATTCCCGATCCCCGCTTCTCAATGCCGAAAGCCCCGCAGCTCAAGACCGAAGCCTTCGTCAAATGGTTTCGCGCCGCCACGCCCTACATCCATCGCTGGGGCGGCGCCACCTTCGTGATCGCCTTCGGCGGCGAGGTGCTCGCCGACAGCGAGTTCCAGCAGCTCACGCACGACATCAACGTGCTCGTGAGCCTCGAGGTGCGCGTGGTCCTCGTCCACGGAACCCGGCCGCAGATCGAGGAGCAGATGCGCCAGCACGGCGTGACGCCGCGCTATGCCGGCAACCGCCGCGTGACCGACGACCAGGCGCTCGCCTGCGTGAAGGAGGCCAACGGCATCGTGCGCGTGGAGATGGAGGCGCTGCTCTCGATGGAGCTCGCCAACAGCCCCATGTGGGGCGCCGACATCCGCGTCTCGTCGGGCAACTTCGTGACCGCGAAGCCCGTGGGCGTGGTCGACGGCGTGGACTTCGGCCACACCGGGGAAGTGCGCAAGATCGACGCCAACGGCATCCGCCGGCGCCTCGACGACCACGAGGTGGTGCTCCTGTCGCCGATCGGCTTCTCGCCCACGGGCGACGTGTTCAACTGCACGCTCGAGGACGTCGCGACCTCCACCGCGATCGCCCTGGGCGCCGACAAGCTGATCTTCCTCACGGAGACCGCAGGCGCGCTCGACGCGAAGGGCAAGCTCATCTCGGAGCTCACCGTGGCCCAGGCTCGCGCGCTCGTGGCGGCGAACCACCTGCCCGAGGACGTGAAGATCTACCTGCCGTGCGCCATCAAGGCGGCGACCGGTGGCGTGAAGCGCGCGCACCTCATCAGCCGCCACGTGGACGGCGCCCTGCTGATCGAGCTCTTCACCCACCACGGCATCGGCACGATGGTGGTGCCCGAGTCGCCCGAGAAGATCCGCCCGGCGACCGCGGAGGACATTCCCGGCATCCAGCAGATCCTCGAGCCCCTCGAGCAGCAGGGCGTGCTCATCAAGCGCGAGCGCGACCAGCTCGAGCGCGACATCGGCAACTTCTTCGTGATCGAGTCCGAGGGGAACATCCTCGGAACCGCGGCGCTCTATCCCTTTCCGCAGGAGAAGACCGCCGAGCTCGCCGCGGTCGCGGTGAACCCGTTCCACCGCGATGGCGGGCGCGGCGAGCGGCTTCTTGCCTACGGCGAAGCGAAGGCGCGCTCGCTCGGCATGAAGAGCCTCTTCGTGCTCTCCACGCGCACCACGCACTGGTTCATCGAGCGCGGCTTCGCGGAGGCCGACACGAGCCGCCTGCCCGAGAAGAAGCAGGCGCTCTACAATTACGATCGTCGCTCGAAGGTGTTCCTGAAGGAGCTGTGATGCCGAGGATGGTGAATTGCGTGAAGTTGAAGCGCGAGGCCGAGGGCCTCGATTTCCCGCCGTACCCGGGTCCGCTCGGCAAGCGGCTCTGGGAGAGCGTCTCCAAGGAGGCGTGGAAGGGCTGGCTCGAGCACCAGAAGATGCTCGTGAACGAGAACCGCCTGAACCTCTCGGACCCGCGCGCCCGCAAGTACCTGGAAGAGCAGATGACCAAGCACTTCTTCGGCGAGGGCGCGGACGCGGCAACGGGTTACGTGCCGAAAGCCTGACGCCGATTACGCCGATTCACGCCGATCACGCCGACCCCAAAGGATCGTTCGGGTTTTGTGCCTTCGGGAAACGCAGCCACGAACGACATACGTGGTTTTGGTTTCGGCGCAATCGGCGTGAATCGGCGTAATCGGCTAACCCTGTAGTCAGCGCTTCACGGTACGCACGCCGTTCGGAGTCGCGAGCAGCAGCACGTCGGCGGGCCGGCGCGCGAAGATCCCGTTGGTGACCACGCCCGGGATCATGTTGATCTCCGTCTCGAGCTCCACGGGCTTCATGATCGTGAGCCCGCGCACGTCGAGGATGAGGTTGCCGTTGTCGGTGACCACGCCCGGGCGCAGCTCCGGCATCCCGCCCAGCTTCACGAGCTGGCGCGCGACGAAGCTGCGCGCCATGGGGATCACCTCGACCGGCAGCGGGAACCTCCCCAGGACGGGCACGAGCTTCGAGCCATCGGCGATGCAGACGAAGGTCCTGGAGGCCTGCGCCACGATCTTCTCCCGGGTGAGCGCGGCCCCGCCGCCCTTGATCATCGCGAGGTGCTCGGTCACCTCGTCGGCGCCGTCCACGTAGACGTCGCAGCCGTCGGTGTCGTTCAGCTCCTTCACGGGGATGTGCAGCGCGCGCAGGCGCGCCGCGCTCGCCTCCGAGCTCGCGACCGTGGCATCGATGCGGCCCTTCATCGACGCGAGCGCCGCGATGAAGTAGTTCACCGTGGAGCCCGTGCCGACGCCGACCACGGTGTCGTCGCGCACGTACTCGAGCGCCGCTTCGGCGGCGGACTTCTTGAGGGCGTTGGCGTCCATGGGAGCGAAGCATACCTGCTGTATGCTCTGCGGCGATGGCCACGGACAACTATCTCGAGCGCATCCTCACCGCGCGCGTCTACGACGTGGCCATCGAGAGCCCCCTCGATCCCGCTCCCGCGATCTCGCGCCGGCTCGGCAACCAGGTGCTGCTCAAGCGCGAGGACAAGCAGCCGGTGTTCTCCTTCAAGCTGCGCGGCGCGTACAACAAGATGGCCCACCTCACGCCGGCCAAGCTCGCGCGCGGCGTGATCTGCGCATCGGCCGGAAACCACGCGCAGGGCGTGGCGCTCGCGGCGCAGCGCCTCGGCTGCGCGGCCGTGATCGTGATGCCGGTCACGACGCCGCGCATCAAGGTCTCGGCGGTGGCCGCGCGCGGCGCCGAGGTGGTGCTGAGCGGCGACAGCTATCACGAAGCCTCCCTCCACGCGCGCTCGCTCGCGCGCAAGCGCGGCCTCACGTTCGTGCACCCTTACGACGATCCGCTCGTGATCGCGGGGCAGGGCACGATCGGCATGGAGATCCTGCGCCAGCATCCGAAGGCGATCGACGCGATCTTCGTCCCCGTGGGCGGCGGCGGGCTCATCTCGGGAATCGCGGCCTACGTGAAGCGCGTCTCGCCCCGCACGCGCATCGTGGGCGTGGAGCCCGTCGATTCCAACGCGATGCAGGCTTCGCTCGAGGCCGGCCGGCGGGTCACCCTCCCGCACGTGAACATCTTCGCCGACGGGGTCGCGGTGAAGCAGGTCGGGAAGGAAACCTTCCGCCTCTGCCGCAAGCTCGTCGACGAGATGGTGCTCGTCGACACCGACGAGATCTGCGCCGCCATCAAGGACACGTTCGAGGAGACCCGCACGATCGTGGAGCCCGCCGGCGGCCTCGCGCTCGCGGGGATCAAGCGCTGGGTCGAGCGCCGCGGCGTGAAGGGACGCACGCTGGTCGCGATCGCCTGCGGCGCGAACATGAACTTCGACCGCCTGCGCTTCGTGGCCGAGCGCGCGGAGCTGGGCGAGCATCGCGAGGCGGTGCTGGCGGTCACGATTCCCGAGAGGCCCGGCAGCTTCCGGGCGCTCTGCGAGCTGCTGGGCAAGCGGAGCGTCACCGAGTTCAACTACCGCTACGCCGGGGCGGACGCGGCGCACGTCTTCATCGGCGTGTCGAGCTCCGGGCGCGAGGAGACGCGGCGGCTGATCCGCGGGCTCGAGCGCCACGGCCTCGAGGCCGAGGACCTCTCCGACAACGAGCTCGCGAAGCTGCACGTGCGCCACCTGGTCGGCGGACGGGCGCGCAGCGGCGGCGCCGAGATGCTCTACCGCTTCGAGTTTCCCGAGCGGCCCGGCGCGCTCATGAACTTCCTCACGCACATGGGCGGCGGCTGGAACATCACGCTCTTCCACTACCGCAACCACGGCGCCGACGTGGGACGCGTGCTGGTGGGCCTCCAGGTCCCCTCGAAGGAGCGGCCGGCGTTCCGCCGCTTCCTGCGCGAGCTGGGCTACGAGTACACCGACGAGACGCGCAACCCCGCCTACCGGCTCTTCCTCCGGTGACCGACATGACCGCGATCCCCGGACCCGCCACCCGCCCCGAGATCGCCTCCTGGGTGATCGCGGCCGCAGTGCTCTTCGGCGTGCTGCACCTTCACCTCCTGCCGGCGCTCCTCTCCGGCCTGCTCGTCTACGAGCTCGTGCACGTCGTCGCCGCGCGCGCGATGCTCTGGCGCGGCGGTGGACGGAAGCTCGCCGCCGTGGGGCTTCTCGCCACGCTCATCGTGACCGCCGTCGTGCTGGCGCTCTGGGGGATCGTGGCGTTCCTGCGCAGCGACGCGGGGAGCCTCCCCAACCTGCTGCAGAAGATGGCCGAGATCATCGAGAGCTCGCGCGGCAAGCTCCCGGAGTGGGTGGTCGACAGCATCCCCGGAGACCCGGACGCGATGAAGAGCGCGATCTCGGCGTGGCTCACAGAGAACTCGAAGGAGCTGCGCACGGTGGGCGGCGAGGTCGGGCACGCGGCCGTGCACGTCCTGATCGGCCTCGTGATCGGCGCGATGGTGTCCCTGCACGAGGCGCTGCCCGGCTCGAGGCCGGGACCGCTCGCGGTGGCGCTCACGGAGCGCGCGCGCCGCGTGGGGGACGCCTTTCGCCGCGTCGTGTTCGCGCAGGTGCGCATCTCGGCGATCAACACGGCGTTCACGGCGATCTACCTCGTGGGCCTGCTGCCGCTCTTCGGCGTGCACCTGCCGTACGCGAAGACGCTCATCGCGGTGACCTTCATCGCGGGGCTGATCCCGGTGCTCGGGAACCTCATCTCCAACGTGGTGATCGTGGTCGTGAGCCTCTCGGTCTCGCTCGAGGTCGCGATCGCCTCGCTCGCCTTCCTCGTGATCATCCACAAGCTCGAGTACTTCCTGAACGCGCGCATCGTGGGCTCGCAGATCCGCGCTTCGGCCTGGGAGCTGCTGCTCGCCATGCTGGTCATGGAATCCGCCTTCGGGATCGCCGGCGTCGCGGCCGCCCCCATCTACTACGCCTATCTCAAGGACGAGCTCGCCGCGCGCGGGCTGATCTAGCCGTGAGCCTCGAGGACGCCTTCGCGCACCTGCGCGCCGGCCGGCTGGGCGACGCGGAAGCGCTGCTCCGCAAGCTCGTCGCGGCCCGGCCCGGGCACGCGGAGGCGCACGAGATCCTGGGCGTGGTGCTGGCGCAGGGCGGGCATCCCACCGAAGCGATCGCATGCTTCGACCGCGCGATCTCGCTGCGTCCCGATGCGGCGGGCGCTCGCCACAATCGCGCGCAGGCGCTCTTCGCGCTCGGACGGATCGCCGAGGCTCGCGCCGAGCTCGAGCCCCTCGTCGCGGCGAGGCCCGACCTCGCGTCGGCCTGGAGCCTGCTGGGGAGCGTCCTCGCCGCGCAAGGCGACGGGGGGGCGGAAGCCGCTTATCGCCGCGCGCTCACGCTCAAGCCCGACAATCCCGAGACGCACTACAACCTCGGCGTCTACTTCCTGGACCGCAATCGGCTCGACGAGGCGATCGCCTGCAACCGCAGGGCGCTCGCACTGCGGCCGGACTTCGCGGCCGCGCACAACAACCTCGCCAACGCGCTGCGCGCGCGCGGCCGGCTCGAGGAGTCGCTCGCGCATTACGCGAAGGCGGTCCAGGCCGAGCCGCGCTTCGCGGACGGCTGGTCGAACTACGGCGCGGCCCTGCGCGAGTCGGGACGGCACGACGAGGCGATTCCGGTGCTCGAGCGGGCGGTGAAGCTGGCGCCGCTCGCGTGGACCGCGGTGAGCAACCTCGGCATCGCCTACCTTTCGAGGAACCGATTCTACGAGGCGATCGCCTGCCAGCGCAGGGCGCTGGAGTTGAAGCCCGATTCGGCCGAGGCGTTGACCCACCTCGCCAACGCGCTCGCGGGCGTGGGCCATTGGGACGAGGCCGAGGCGGCCTACCGCACGGCGATCGAGTGGCAGCCCGAGTACGCCGAAGCGCACAACAACCTCGGAATGCTCCGGTCCGAACGGGGCGACGTGGCGGGCGCGGCCGCGAGCTTTCGCGCCGCGCTCGAGCTCAAGCCCGATTTCTCCGACGCGACGCAGAACCTCGGGTTCCTGCTGCAGCAGGAAGGCCGCACCGACGAGGCGATCGAGCTCTATCGCCGCGCGCTGGTGGCCGATCCCCGCAACGCGCGCGCCGCATACAACCTGGGCATCGCGCTCGTCGGGCGCCAGGAATTCGCCGAGGGCTGGGAGCTCTGCGAGCGCCGCTTCGACACGCTGCCGCCGGTCACGATCCGGCGCGCATTTCCCTACCCGGTGCTCGAGGCTCGCGACCTCGGCACGGGCCGGCGGACCGCGGTCTGGAAGGAGCAGGGCGTGGGCGACCAGATACTGTACGCCACGCTTCTTGCCGAGCTCGCCGCGCGCGGCGAGCGCTTCGTGGTCGAGGTCGACGCGCGCCTCGTCCCCGCCTTCCGCCGCGCGCATCCCGGCTGGGAGATCGTGACTCCGGAGGAATCGGCCGCGGCGTTCGCGCAGTGCGACCGGCACGTCGCCATCGGCTCCTTGCCGCGGCTGCTACGCCAGGCGCTGGAGAGCTTCGAGCGGCAACCTACGGCGCTGCTGAAGCCTCCGCCGTTTCCTCCCTCTCCCTTGGGAGAGCGCCGCGGAGACGGTCGACCCCGCATCGGCATCTCCTGGCGCACCTTCCAGCCCAAGGTCCGCGGCGAGCTCGGCAAGCGCAAGTCCTCGACCCTCGCCGCGTTCCTCGCGCTCTCGCACGCCGCGCACCTCGTCGACCTGCAGTACGGAGATACGGCCGAGGAGCGCGAGGCCTTCGCGAAGGCGGGCGGCCGCCTCGAGCGCATCGAAGGCCTGGACCTCTTCAACGACCTCGACGGGTTGCTGGGCGCGATCGAGGGCTGCGATGCGATCGTCACGACGAGCAACGTGACCGCGCACCTCGCCGGATCGATCGGCAAGCGCGCGCTCGTGATGTTCCTGAACGGCCGGCCGCCCTTCCACTATTGGGCGAGCCCGCACGGGCGCAGCCTCTGGTACCCCTCGGTCGAGATCGTGACCGGACCCGGGATCGACACCTGGGACAAGGCCTTGGCGGAGGCGCATGGGCGCCTCGGCTGAAGCGCTCGCGCTGCTGCGGGCCGGGCGCGGCGCCGAGGCGGAATCGCGGTTGCGTGCCGCGGTCGCAGCCGGGACCGCGGATGCGGACACCGTGCACCTCCTGGGTTTCCTGCTCGCCACGAGCGGACGCGCGCCCGAGGGCTTGCCGCTCCTCGACCGCTCGATCGCGATGGCGCCGAAGAACGCAGGGTTCGTCGACAACCGGGCGCAGGTGCTGCTGCAGATGGGGCTCGTCGAGGATGCGCTGCGCGATGCACGCGCGGCCACCGCGCTCGCCCCCACCTACGCTCAGGCGTGGCTGCACCTGGCGTACGCGCTCCGGCGCATGGGCGCCGCGCGCGATTCGCGCGCCGCGGGCGAGCGCGCGATGGCGCTCGATCCTGCGAGCGCGGCGGCCGCCTACCACGTGGCGCTCATCGATCTGGAGGCCGGCCATCCGGCCGCCGCCGAGGGCGGCTTCCGCCACGTGCTGGAACGTGATCCCCGCCACGCCGCGGCGCTGAACAACCTCGGCGTCCTGCAGCGCCGCGCCGGCCGCGATGCCGAAGCGCTCGAGAGCTTCGCACGCGCCGTGTCCTCCGAGCCGCGCAACGCACAGGCGCTGAACAACCTCGCACTCTCGCTGCAGGACGCGGGGCGCATCGAGGAAGCGAGGGAGGCCTTCATGCGGGCGGGCTTTCCCGAGGCGCTCGCCAACGCGGCCGGCCTCGCGCTCGAGCTCGAACGGCTCGAGGACGCGCGCGACGCTTATCGCCGCGCGCTCGAGCTCAAGCCCGGGCTTGCCGATGCCGAGTACGGGCTGGGGCAGGTGGCGCTGCGCGAGCACCGTTTCGCCGAAGGGTGGGACGGATACGAGCGCCGGTTCGACACGCACCCGCCGCTCGCGGCGCCGCGCCCGATGGCGATCCCGCGGCTCGCGCCGGAAAACCTCGAGCGCGCGCGCCGCGTCGCGCTCTGGTCCGAGCAGGGCCTGGGCGACCAGATCCTCTTCACGACGCTCCTCCCCGAGCTCGAGCGCCGCGGCATCCATGCCGTGGTCGAGATCGATCCACGCCTCTTGTCCCTCTATCGCCGGTCGCTGCCCTTCTTCGAGTTCACCACCCGCGATGAGTCCACGCGCGCATTCGAGGGGTGCGACTTTCATTCCCCGCTGGGCTCGCTGCCGCGGTTGTTCCGGCGCACGCTCGAGAGCTTCGACGCCCAACCGGAGCGCCTGCTCGCCGCCCCCGTGGCCGACACGCGGCCATCGCCCGGGATCCGACCGCGCACGATCGCCATTTCTTGGCGTTCGCTGCAATCCGGCGCGCGCAAGGGGCTCGCGGAGCGCAAGTCGCTCCCGCTCGAAGCCTTCGCCGCGCTCGCCGAGCGCACGGGGGCGAAGCTGCTGGACCTCCAATACGGCGAGGTGGACGAGGAGCGGCGGGCCTTCGAGGCGAAGCACCCGGGAGTGCTCGAGCGGATCGGGGGGCTCGATGCGCGCGAGGATCTGGAGGGCGTCGCCGCCGCGCTCTCAACGTGCGAGCGATTGGTCACCGTGAGCAACGCGACCGCGCACCTGGCGGGCGCGCTCGGGATTCCGACGCGCCTCGTGGCGCCACGCGGATGGGCGCCGTTCTCCTATTGGGTCGCGCGAAGCGGCGGGCGCTCGATCTGGTACCCGTCGGTGGTCGTCGCGCCCACGTTGACGGACTAGGCGGCGCTCTCCCGCTCCTGCAGCACGCGCCACTGGATCTTGCCGGTGGCGGATTTCGGCAGCGACTCCTCGAACGACACGATGGTCGGGACCTTGTAGGCGGCCATCTTGCCGCGCGCCCACGCGATGATCTCGTCGGGCGTGACTTGCCCCCGGCGCGCGGGCTTCAGCACGACGACGGCCTTCACCGTCTCGCCGCGGCGCGCATCCTTCGCGCTCACGACGCAGGCTTCCTGGATGTCGGGATGCGAGTACAGCAGCGACTCGACCTCGGCCGGCCACACCTTGAGGCCGGCGGCGTTGATCATCCGCTTCAGCCGATCGACCAGGAAGAAGTAGCCCTCCTCGTCCATGCGCCCGAGGTCCCCGGTGCGGAACCAGCGCTTGCCCTCGCGCTCGAAGAACGCCTCCTCGGTCGCCTTGGGCTTCTTCCAGTAGCCGAGGAAGAGCTGCGGCCCGGTCGAGACGATCTCGCCCACCTCGCCCGCGGGAAGCTCCTCGAGGGTCACGGGGTCCACCACCATCGACTCGGTGTCGAAGGTCGCGATCCCGAGGCACTGCGCCTTCGCGCGGTCCGGCGGGTTCATGTGCGTGGGCGCCATCGTCTCGGTGAGGCCGTAGCCTTCGCTGAAGGTGATGCCGTACTGGGCCTTCAGCTTCGCGGCGACGGCTTCCGGCATCGCGGCGCCGCCGCCGTTCATGCGCTGCAGGCTCGAGAGGTCGAACGAGGCCGCGTTCGGGCTCGCGAGCAGGTCGACCACCATCGTGGGGATCAGCGTCCACGACTGGGGTCGGTAGCGATGGATCAGCTCGCCCGCGGCCTCGCGGTCCCAGCGCGGCAGGAGGTACACGGTCGATCCGATGTAGATCGGCGCGTTGAGGCTGTACTGCATGCCGGTCACGTGGAACCAGGGCAGGACGCCGAGCGAGCTGAACTCCGGCACGGCGCGCGTCCACGTGAGGCCCGCCACGATCGTGTGCATGACCGAGCGGTGGGTGTGCATGCAGCCTTTCGCATCCCCCGTGGTGCCCGACGTATACGGCATGCAGCAGAGGTCTTCGGGTCCGGCGGTGTGCGGCCCGGGCGCGAGGCCTTGCGCGATCGCCTCGTGCCACGGCGTGATGCCCGTGCCCGAGATCGGCTGGCGCGGTGCCTTGAAGGCGTCCGGCACCTTGAGCTCGGTGGGCGCGGTGAGGTAGTCCGAGTAGGCCGCGACGATCGCGTGGGCGAGCGTGCCGTCGCCGAGGAGCGGTGCCGCCTGCGGCCACAGCTCCTGCGCGACGATGGCGGTCTTCGCGCCGCAATCCTCGAGGTACCGTGCGAGCTCCGCGGCGAGGTTCATCGGGCTCAGGGGAACCACGACCGCGTCGGCCCTCAGCACCGCGTAGTAGGCGATCGCGAACTGGAAGCTGTTCTGCGCGAAGAGCACGACCCGGTCGCCCTTCGCGACGCCGCAGCGCCGCTGCAGGAAGCCCGCGAGGGCGACGGCCTCGTCGTGCAGGCGCCGGAACGTGAGCGCGCTGTCGTAGCAGACGAACGCGGGCTTGTCCGGATAGCGCCGTGCGGAGACCTCGAGGTTGTACCAGACGCTCGTCGCGGGCAGCGTGAGCGTCCGCGGCAGGTCCTTCGGCCAGGCGGCGCTCGTCCTCACGTGACGCTCACTCCGCCGTCGACCGGGATGCACTGGCCGGTCACGTGGCGCGAGGCCTCGGAGGCGAGGAAGACCACCACGCCCTTGAGATCGATGTCGCCGCCCAGCCGCTTCAACGGTGTCGCGGCGATCACGCGATCGCCCACGCGCTCGAGGACGCCGCGCGCCATCTTGGTGGGAAAGAAGCCCGGGCAGACGGCGTTCACGTTGATGTTGTGCGTCCCCCACTCGGAGGCGAGCGCGCGGGTGAAGTTCACCGCGGCGCCCTTGGAGGTGTTGTAGGCGATCGTGTGCATGTCGGGCGGTCCGCCGTAGAGGCCCGCGATGGACGCGACGTTCACGATCTTGCCCGACCTGCGCGGGATCATGCAGCGGCGGCCGACCTCGCGCGAGAGCCAGAACATCGCGTCGATGTTGAGCGTCATCACCTTGCGCCACGCCTCGTCGGGGTACTCCTCGGCGGGCGCGCCCCAGGTGGCGCCGGCGTTGTTCACGAGGATGTCGATCGTGCCGAAGCGCTTCACCACCTCGTCGACCATCCCGGCGATGCCGTCCAGCTTCGAGAGGTCGTTCACGATCGTGAGCACGTCGATGCCGCGCTTCGAGAGGTGCGCGCGCGCCTCGGCGAGCTCCTCGGTCTTGCGCGCCGTGATCGCGACCTTGCAGCCCATCTCGCCCAGGCCCTCGGCCACCTGCAGGCCCAGCCCTCGCGAGCCGCCGGTGACGAGCGCCACCTTGCCCGACAGGTCGAAGAGCGATCGGACGTTCGTGCTCATTTCCTGCGCCACGGAGACCTCCCCAGGGGATCCATCATTTCGGCGTACTTCATCGGGCCCCCCCGATAAGGCGGGAAGCCGTAGCCGGTGAGATAAACGACGTCGATGTCGGAGGCGCGCGCGGCGATGCCCTCGGCGAGGATCTTCGCGCCCTCGCTCGCCAGCGCGCCCACGCAGCGGCCCACGATCTCCTCGTCGGAGATCCTGCGCGGCGTGATGCCCTTTTCCTTCCGGACGGCGGCGATCACCTCGTCCACGACCGGGTCGGGGATGGGGTCGCGCTTGCCGGGCTCGTAGCGATACCAGCCGGCGCCGGTCTTCTGCCCGAAGCGCCCCATCTCGCACAGGCGATCGGCGACGAGCTGGCGCTTCGTGTCGGGCTTCTCGGCGTATTGGCGCTTTCGCACCGCCCAGCCGATGTCGTTGCCGGCGAGGTCGCCCACGCGGAAGGGGCCCATCGCGAAGCCGAACTTTTCCATCGCGGCATCGACCTGCTGCGGGGTCGCGCCTTCCTCGATCAGGTCGTGCGCCTGCTGCTTGTAGTACTTCAGCATGCGGTTGCCGATGAAGCCATCGCAGACGCCGGAGACCACGGCGGTCTTGCGGATCTTCTTCGCGAGGTCCATCACGGTGGCGAGCGCGTCCTTCGCCGTGTCCTTGCCGCGAACGACTTCCAGCAGCTTCATCACGTTGGCCGGGCTGAAGAAGTGCATGCCGAGCACGTCCTGCGGCCGCTTCGTGGCTTGCGCGATGCGGTTCACGTCGAGCGTGGAGGTGTTGGTCGCGAGGATGGCACCCGGCTTGGCCACGGCGTCCAGCTTGCGGAAGACCTCTTCCTTCACGCCCATCTCCTCGAAGACCGCCTCGATCACGAGGTCGGCGTCACCCAGGTCGGCGTAAGAGAGCGTGGGCCTGAGGAGCGCCATGCGCGCCTCCATCTTGTCGGCCGTGAGCCGGCCCTTCTTCACCGTGCTCTCGTAGTTGCGCCGGATCGTGGCCACGCCGCGGTCGAGGGCTTCCTGCTTCATCTCGAGGAGCGTCACCGGGATGCCCGCGTTGAGGAAGTTCATCGCGATGCCACCGCCCATCGTGCCCGCGCCGACCACGCCGACGCGCGCGATGGTGCGCCGCGGCGTGTCCTCGGGCACGTCGGGAATCTTCGACGCGGCGCGCTCCGCGAAGAACGCGTGGCGCAGGGCCTGCGACTCGGGGCCGTTCATGAGCTGGACGAAGCCTTCGCGCTCGATGCGGATGCCCTCGTCGAACGGCTTGTCGACCGAGGCCGCGACCGCCTTCAGGCACTCGAGGGGCGCGGGGTAGCCTTTCGAGACTGCCGCGATGGTCGTCTTCGCGAAGCCCAGGTAGCCCTGCGGATTGGGATGCTCGACCTTCCGGTCGCGCAGGAGCTTCACCGGGCGCTTCTCCGCCACGGCCTTCTGCGCGAACGCGAGCGCACCCTCGACAAGGTCGCCCGCGACGATCTCGTCGAACAACGGCGCCACCTCGGCGGGCGAGACCGGATCGCCCTTCACGATCATGTTGAGCGCGGCCTCGAGCCCGATCGCGCGCGGCAGGCGCTGGGTGCCGCCCGCTCCGGGCAGGAGCCCGATCTTCACCTCGGGGAGCGCAACCTTCGCGTCGTGCGCGGCGACGCGGAAGGCGCAGCCGAGCGGGAGCTCCAGGCCGCCACCGAATGCCGTGCCGTGCAGCGCGGCGACGACGGGCTTGGCGCTCGCTTCGCACGCCGCGATCAACGTGCGCAGCGTGGGCTCGGCGAGCATCGCGGGCGTGCCGAACTCGCGGATGTCGGCGCCGCCCGAGAACTGCTTGCCCGCGCCGGCGATCACGATCGCGTCGATCGCGGGATCGGCGTTCGCGCGGTCGAGTCCCTCGAGGAGCGACGTGCGCACCGGGTGGCTCATGCCGTTCACGGGCGGGTTGTCGAGGAGGATCAGGGCGATCCGCCCGCGCGCTTCGTAGCGTGCCGTTCCACTCATACTTCCAGCCATTCCTTTCGGACCGCCGCGTCGGCGCGAAGCTCCGCGGGCGTTCCCTCGAAGACGACCCGTCCGTGGCCGAGCACGTAGACGCGCTCGGAGATGTCGAGCGCGATCGCGAGCTTCTGCTCGACGAGGAGGATCGGGATGCCGCGGCTGCGAACCGCCTCGAGGAAGCGCGCCACGAGCTCGACGATCATCGGCGCGAGCCCTTCGGTCGGTTCGTCGATCATCGCGAGCGCCGGGTTGCCCATGAGCGTACGGCAAAGCGTGAGCATCTGCTGCTCGCCGCCCGAGAGCACGCCGGCGGGCGTGGACTCGCGCTCGGCCAGTCGCGGGAAGAGCGCGTAGCTGTCCTCGAGGCCGAAGGACGCCGCGCCATCCAGCGGAGGCTTCCTGCCGAGCTCGAGGTTCTGCCGCACGGTGAGGTCGGGGAACACCGCGCGATCCTCGGGGACGTACCCCATGCCGCGCTTCGCGATCGCGTAGGGCGGCAAGCCGAGGATCCCCTGGCCGCGGAAGCGCACTTCGCCCTTGGCCGCGACCTGTCCCATGATCGCCTTCACCGTGGTCGAGCGCCCCACGCCGTTGCGGCCGAGCAGGCTCACGATCTCGCCCGCGCGCACGTCGAGCGTGACGCCGTGCAGCACGTGGCTCTTGCCGTACCAGGCATGGAGGTCTCGCACCTCAAGCATGGGCCGCGGCTCCCAGGTACGCCTCGCGCACCTTCACGTCGCCGCGGATTTCGGCGGGGGTGCCGCTCGCGATGATGCGGCCGTAGACGAGCACCGAGATGCGGTCGGCGAGCCCGAAGACCACGCTCATGTCGTGCTCGACGATGAGGAGCGTGCGCCCTTCGGAGATGCGCCGGATCAGGTCCACGGCCGCCTCGGTCTCGGTGCGGCTCATGCCCGCGGTGGGCTCGTCCAGCAGGATCACGTCCGCGCCGCCCGCGATCGTGATGCCGATCTCGAGCGCGCGCTGCTCGGCGTACGAGAGGATCCCCGCGGGCACGTTCGCGCGCGCGGCGAGGCCGATCCGCTCCACGATCGCCATCGCGCGCTCGTTCGCGTCCCTCAGGCCCGCCACCGACCGCCAGAACGAATAGCGGTATCCCAGCGGCCAGAAGAGCGCGCAACGCACGTTCTCGAGCACCGACATGCGATGGAAGAGGTTGGTCACCTGGAAGCTGCGCGAGAGCCCGCGGCGGTTCACCTCGTGCGGGCGGCGGCCGGTGATCTCCTCGCCGTGGAGGCTGATGCTGCCTTCGCTCACCGGAAAGCGCGCGCTGATCAGGTGGAAGAGCACGGATTTGCCCGCGCCGTTGGGGCCGATGAGGGCGTGGCGCTCCCCGCGCTCGATGCGCAGGTCCACGCCGCGCACGATCTCGGTCGGCCCGAAGCGCTTCTGCACGCCCTTCAATTCGAGCGCCGCGGCGGTCATGTCACGCGGCTGCGAATCTCGGACCAGCGGGGCGCGAATCGGCGCCAGGTCCAGCGGGTGAGCACCGTCCCGACGACGAGCGCCACGAAGGCCGCGGCCCACGGTCCCGCGGCCTTGGTCTCTCGGTAGGCCATCTCGACCATCGCGACGATCGCGCCTCCGGCGATCGCGAGGGGGATCGCCATGCCCGCGTACACGGGTAGCGCCCGTCCGACGAGGCCCGCGTCCCAGAGCCGCTTGTGCCAGAGCGCGACGCCGGTGAGCCCGCCGGGGACGAAGAGCACGGTCACGAGGAACATCGCGCCGAAGTAGAACGGCCACGCCTTCGTGACGAGCCCCAGCGCCGACTGCATGAGGGTGATCGCGATCGCGCCCACGATGGGCCCGGCGAAGAAGGCGATGCCGCCCAGGTACGTCGCGAGGAGCACCAGGCCCGAGGTGGAGGCCGAGAGCGACTCCGCGTTCACGATCTCGTTGTTGAGCGCCGCCAGCCCGCCCGCGATGCCCGCGAAAAACCCCGAGAGCGACATCATCATGAAGCGCACCCATTGCGGGTCGTATCCCACGAACTGCGCCCGCTCGGGGTTGTCGCGCACGGCGTTCGCCATCCGGCCGAGCGGCGTGCGCGTGAGGGCGAGCATCGCGGCCGTGCAGAGCACGAGCCACGCCGCGATGAGGTAATACATCTGCACCTGCGGGCCGAACGTGAAGCCGAGCCATGCGCCCCCCGCGGACCGGTTGCCGGAGACCCCGGCCTCGCCGCCGAAGAAGCCGGGGAACATGAGCGAGCAGGCGGCCACCATCTCGCCGATGCCGAGCGAGATCATCGCGAAGGTAGTGCCCGCGCGGCGCGTGCTCACGTAGCCGAAGACGATGCCGAACGCGAGCCCCGCGAGCCCGCCCACGAGCGGCATGAACGGCGCGGGCAGGCGCCAGCCCGCGGGCCCGAGGTTCATGAGGTGGATGGTGCAGAAAGCGCCCAGCCCGTAGTACACGGCGTGCCCGAACGAGAGCAATCCGGTCTGGCCGAGCAGCATGTTGTACGAGAGCGCGAAGATCGCGGCGATGCCGGCCTGGCAGAAGAGCGTGAGCGAGAAGCCGCTGCGGAAGGCGAGCGGAGCGGCGAGGAGGAGGATGACGAACGTTCCCCACACCGCGGCGCGGGAGCTCACGATTCGCGCGTCCCCAGCAGTCCCCGCGGCCGCGCGATCAGGATCGCGACCATGATGAGGTAGGGCAGCACCGGCGCCACGCGCGAGAGCGCGATGCCCGCGACGGAATAGTCCACCGCGACCGCGAAGGTCTGCACGATGCCGATGAGGAGCGAGGCCACGAACGCCCCCGCGAGCGAGCCCAGCCCGCCGACCACGACCACCACGAAGACGATGCTGCCCAGGGACGCGGCCATTCCCGGCTCGGTCACGAAGGCGTTGCCCCCGATCACGCCCGCGAGCGCCGCGAGCGCCGTCCCGCCGCCGAAGACCAGCATGAACACGCGCGGCACGTTGTGGCCGAGCGCTTCGGCCATGTCGGGCCGCGTGAGCGCGGCGCGCACGACGAGACCCACGCGCGTCCGGGTGAGGCCCGCATAGAGCGCGAGCAGCATCCCCACCGAGACCAGCATCATGAAGGCCTTGTAGGCGGGAAAGGTCGCCGAGTAGAGCGTGAAGAGCGGCCCGTCCAGCGCAGCGGGCACCTTGTACGGCATCGGCGTGTTGCCGAACGCGAGCCGCACGATCTCCTCGATCAGGAACGCGAGCCCGAAGGTGAAGAGGAGCTCGGAAACGTGGCCGGAGGCGTGCGCGCGCCTCAAGCCGTAGCGCTCCACGAGGGCTCCCAGCGCGCCCACGAGGAGCGGGGCGACCACGAGCGCCGGCCAGAAGCCCACGTAGGTGCTCACCACGTAGCCCAAGTAGGCGCCCAGCATGTAGAAGCTCGCGTGCGCGAAGTTGAGCACGCCCATCATGCTGAAGATGAGCGTGAGCCCCGACGACAGCATGAAGAGCAGCAGCCCGTAGGTCACTCCGTTCAGGAGTGAGGTGAGGACGAGCTCCAAGGGGCTACGGCCGCTGCATCTTGCAGGTGGTGGGCCTCGCGGTCGCCGCGCCTTCGAAGCGGCGGTCCTGCCGGAACGAGTAGTCGGCCGTGCCGTCGGCCTTGTTGCGGTACTTGGCGTCGGCCTTCACGAAGGTCTCGACGAAGAGCGGCTGGATCAGCTGGTGGTCGGTGGCGCGCATCTCCACCGGGCCGAACGCGCCCTCGATCTTCATCCCTTCCATCGCCTTCGCGACCTTGGCGGGATCGGTCGTCTTCGCCTGCGTCATGGCCTGGGCGAGGAGCTCGACCGCGGTGCGCATCTGCTGGGTGTAGGGATCGTTCGTCGCGCCGAACTTCTTCTTGTACGCGTCGATGTACTGCTGGTAGGCGGGCGAGGCGGCGTTGCCGTTCCAGGCGCTCACGACCTTCACGCGCTCCACCCCGGAGTCGCCGAGCGCGGGGGGCGTGCCGACGACCCCGGCGTAGTACGTGTAGAAATCGGCCTTGAGGTTCGCGTCCTTGGCGGCCTTCACGAGCAGCTGCAAATCGCTGCCCCAGTTGCCCGTGATCACCGAGTCCGCGCCGGAGGCCTGGATCTTCGCGACGTACGGGGCGAAGTCCTTCACCTTGGCGAGCGGGTGGAGCTCGTCGCCCACGATCTTCACGTCGGGCCGCTTCGCGGCGAGCATCTCCTTCGCGGCCCGCGCCACCTGGTGCCCGAACGAGTAGTCCTGGTTGAGCAGGTAGACCTTCGTGATCTTCTTCTCGTCCTTCATGTACGAGGTGAGCGCCTCCATCTTCATGTCGCTGTTCGCGTCGAAGCGGAAGTGCCAGAAGCTGCACTTGTCGTTGGTGAAGTCGGGATCGACCGCGGCGTAGTTGAGGAAGACCACGGTCTTGTCGGGGTTCCTCTCGTTGTGCTTGTTGATCGCGTCGATGAGCGCGCCCGCGACCGAGGAGCCGTTGCCCTGCACGACGTAGCGCACGCCCTGGTCGATCGCGGCCTTGAGCTGCAGCAGGCTCTCCTGCGAGGAGAGCTTGTTGTCGAGCGGCACGATCTCGAGCTTCTGCCCGAGCACGCCTCCCCGCGCGTTCACGTTCTCGGCGGCGAACTGCAATTCCTGCAGCCCGTGCTCGCCGGTCGCGGCCATGAGGCCCGAGAGCGGATCGATGTAGGCGATGCGGATCTGCGCGGCGGCGGGCAGTGCAGCCGCGGCCAGCGCGGCGGCGAGAAGTCGCTTCATGTCTCCTCCGGATTGTCCTGGGCGCGGCTCGATGCGGCCGGCTCGCGCGAGTGTATCGCCGGTGCTAATCTCGCCGCAAACGATGCAGAAGACAATCTCGCAGTGCGGAAGAAGGGGGCGCGGGTGAGCCGCCCCCGGGCCGGCACGCCGCGCCGCGGGGGCGAGCGTGCGGATCGCCGCTTCGTGACCGCGCTCGCACGGGGCCTCGACATCCTGCGCTGCTTCACGCGCAAGGACCGCGAGCTCGGCAACGGCGAGATCGCCGCGCGCACGGGGCTCGCGCCGGCGACGGTGAGCCGGCTCGCGTTCACCCTCACGCAGATGGGCTGCCTCGACTATTCGCCCGAGACCGGGCGCTACGCGCTCGCGGTCGGCGTCCTCGCGCTCGGCAATGCGTACCTGGGGAGCCTCGACGTGCGCAGCGTCGCGCGGCCGATGATGCAGAAGCTCGCCGACGAGCTGCCGGCGACGGTTTCGCTGGGGGCGCCCGATCCCGCGAGCCTGCACATGGTGTATCTCGAGATCTGCCAGGGCGCGGGCCAGATGTTCCGGATCAGCATGGAGGTGGGCGCCCGCGTGCCCCACGGCATGACGGCCATGGGGCGCGCATACCTCGCGGCGCTGCCGCCCGCGGACCGCGAGGAGCGGCTCGAGGTCTACCGCCGCGATGCGCCGCGCGCGCAATGGCCGGGCATCCGGGACGGCATCGAGCGCGCGGTGCGGGATTACGAGCGCTACGGTTTCTGCCTCTCGGTGGGCGAGTGGAACAAGGACGTCTGGGCGGTGGGCGCGCCCATGGTCTCGCGCGAGGGCGGACGCATCCTCGCCTTCAACTGCAGCGGCCCGATGTTCGACATCAGCCGGCAGAAGATCGTGCAGGAGGTGGGCCCCCAGCTGCTCCAGCTGCGTGACCGTGTCGCGGAGTCGACCGCCGGCGTGTTCTAGCGCGACTCCGGGGCGCTCGCGCCCTGACGCGCCTTGAGCCCCATCGCCCACGACACCACGTAGGGCCGGATCGCGAGGACCATGCCGATGGTCTCGCGCTGTCCCGAGGGCAGGTAGCTGTCGAGCTCGGCGATCTCGTTGAACTCCGCCGCGAGGCGCTCGAGGCGGCGCTTGAGGAGCTCCGCCGAGGCGTGCGAGAGCTCCCGGACCTCGAACTTGAAGAGCCCGCCTGCCGGCTCGAACTCCGCGCCGATGAAGGCGGCGAGCACGCTCTTGCCGTGCGCGCGGCTGATCGGCCCGTCGGGACGCAGGCGCACCGACTTGGGGATGCGCAGCCTCACCTTGTCGTGCGGCATGAGGTCGACGAGACCCAGCTTCTCGAGGCGCAGCACGAGTCGCAGCACTTCCGCGCGCGAGAGCGTGTAGCGCGCGTGGATGTCATCGGGCTGCCAGTCGCTGAAGAGGAGGTAGAAGACGCCGAGCAGCTTCGGGTCGTGGGCGAGCGCCTCCTCCTGCGCGACCGTCATCGCCTCCACGCTCTCCGAGGCGCCGCGCGCGAGCCGGGCGAGGTCGAAGAAGTCGATCTCCAGCGCGGCGCAGACCTGCTCAAGCCGCTGGAGGGTGAAGGTCCTCTCGGAGAAGAGCCGCTTCACGCTCGCCTCGCTCAGGCCGAGCGATGCGGCGAGGCCGCGGTAGGTCGTGCCCCGCGACTTGAGGAGCTTCTTCACCGCCTCGAGCAGGGCGGCGGTCTGCGGCGCGCGATCCATCGGGTGGCCCTTTCGGCGGCGTGGTAGCGAAAAGCAAGACTACTTCATGTGCGTCCTGCGATCCGAGACTAACGCAGCGCCACCATGCGCGCGCGCGGACGGTATGATCGCGGCGAGGAGGAACCCCCCGATGACTTTGCTCCAACGCCTCGCCGCGATCGCGGCGACCACCCTTGCCGCCCAGGCCTTCGCGCAGGCCTATCCGTCGCGACCCATCACGGTCGTCGTGCCCTTTTCGGCCGGCGGTCCCACGGACACCATCGGCCGGCTGCTCGCCGAGAGGATCCAGCGCACGCTCGGCCAGCCGGTCGTGGTCGAGAACGTCCTCGGCGCGGGCGGCACGATCGCGAACGGCAAGGTGATGCAGGCCCCTCCGGACGGCTACACGATCGAGATCGGGCACATCGGAACGCACGTGCTCGCCCCCGCGGTGCAGAGCCTCAACGTCGACTACGTGAACGGTTTCGAGCCGATCGCGATGGTGGCGACCAATCCCGAGGTGATCGTCTCGAAGCTGGACTTCCCGGCGAAGGACCTGAAGCAGCTCATCGCGCACGTGAAGGCGAACCCCGGCAAGGTGAGCTACAGCACGGGGGGAGCGGGTACGCCCTCGCACATCATGGCGGTCGAGTTCGCGAGCGTCGCGGCGCCGCTCAACATCGTCCACTACAAGGGTGCCGCCCCGGCGATGCAGGACGTGATCGCCGGCCACGTGGATCTCTCCTTCGACCAGGCCGCGACCGCGCTCAACTACGTGCGCGGCGGCAAGGTGCGCGCGTACGCCATCACCGGCAAGACGCGCATCGCCTCGGCCCCGGACATCCCCACCGTGGACGAGGCGGGGCTGCCGGGCTTCTACATGTCCATCTGGCACGCCTTCTGGGCGCCGAAAGGAACTCCGAAGGAAGTGATCGCGAAGCTCAATTCGGCGCTGCGCGAAGCGCTCGCCGATCCGGCGGTGAAGAAGCGCCTCGAGGACATCGGCCAGGAAATCCCGCCCGCCGAGCAGCTCACGCCCGAAGCGCTACGCGCGCATCACCGCGCGGAAACCGACAAGTGGTGGCCGGTGATCAAGAAGGCGGGGATCAACGCGCAGTAAAGGCCAGTGGCTACTTGTTCCACGTGCAATTCCCCTCGCCGAACTCGTTCGCGATGAGCGGCACCGCGGCGAGGAGCCCCATGCCCTGGTAGGCGGTGCGGCAATCGGGCTTGCGCGCATTCTCGATCGCCTGCTCGATCTTCGACTTCCTCTCGGGCACGGGCGGCATCGGGAACGGGAGCACCGCGCGCTGGCCCGAGCCCTCGCGCGCCATCTGGCCTGCGCGCCTGCGGATCGCGTCCATGTCGAGCGCCGGCTTCGTGGGATCGTAGTCCGGGGACTGGGGATCACCGGGCCGGCGCTGCGCGCCCGGGCGCGACGCATCCGCGGGCGTGGGCGCGGAACGGAAGTCGGGACCTCGCGCGGGCTCCCGGTCCTTCGCCTCGGACGATGGCGTGGGGGGCGCCGCGGTTGCGCGCTCCTGGATCGCGGTGGCTGCGGGGGCAGGCGCAGCGGCCGGTGCGGGCGCAGGCGCCACGCGCAGCTCCGGCATCGGGGCCATCTCGATCGCCCGCGGGCCTTCGATCTTCTGGGGCACGAGTCCCTCGAGCGCGGGAACCGGAATCGCCTGGACTTCGACCGGCGCCGTCTCGGCAGGCGGCGCGCGCAACAAGGGCGTCGCGACCGGCGGCACCGCGCGCAGCTCGGGCGCCGGAGCGAGGGTCGGCACCGGCTGGACCACCGGCGCCGAGAGCAGCGGCGGCTCGGCCAGCACGCGCTCGACGCGCGGCGCAGGGGCGAGGGGAAGCGGCATGGGGACGTCGACCGGCGCGGGCGCGGGCCGCTCGCGAGGCGGGGGACGAAGGTCGCGCCCCTCGGTCGGCGGCGGCACCTTGAGCGGCGGCGGCTCGTCCAGCTGCGGGCTCGCGTTCGGCAGCCGGTCGAGGAGCGGCGGGAACGGCATCGGAATCTCCACGATGGCCGCGCCCGAGGGCGCGGTGGCCGCGGCGGGTGTGTCGATCGGCCGCGTGAGCGGCACGGCGCCTTCCGCCGGCCCGCGATCCTCGCGCGCCGGCGCGGGCGTCACGCGCTGGGGTTCCTCGACGCTCGCCGCGGCGGCGGGCCGGCGCGGCGCCTCGACGAGCAGGCCGCGCAGCTCCACCTGCATCGAGCCCCACAGCGAGCGCCCTTCGCTGGTGCCGACCGAAGGTGCGCCGAAGAGCGCGATCAGCAGCGCGTGGAGCAGGACCGACAGCAGGACGAACTGCCAGAGCGGCGGCGGCGCGCGGAAGGGGCGCGGCGGGGCCATCCAGTGCGGCGGCGCGGGCGGCCGCAGGCGCGCGGGCTCGGGCGCGCGATAGCGGCTGGCGGGTCGTTGGTGGGCGGTGATGGAGGCCACGGCGCTTCATTCTCGCAGGATTGCCCGGTGCGGCAACCTCTACACTTCCGTCATGCTCCGGGTGCTGGTCCTCCTCGCCATCGCTTGCGCCGCGCACGGCGCGGACCCGTCCAAGGTGCTGCGGCTCGCGTTCCAGAATGCCGAAAGCACGTTCGACCCGGCGCTCTTCCAGGACACGTACTCGTCCATGGTCTCCGAGAACATCCTCGAGCCCATGCTGCGCTACGACTACCTCGCGCGGCCGGCGAAGCTCGTTCCGAACACGCTCGCCTCGATGCCCGAGGTCTCGCCCGACGGCCTCACGCTCACCTTCCGCGTGCAGCCCGGCATCCAGTACACGCCCGACCCGGCATTCAAGGGCGCACCGCGCGAGCTCACCGCGGCCGACTACGCGTACAGCATCGCCCGCTTCTTCGATCCGAAGGTGAAGTCGCCGAACCTCTACCTCGTCGAGGGCAAGATCTCGGGCCTCGACGCTGCGGGGGAGCGGGCGCGCCGCACGGGCCGCTTCGACTACGACGCGAAGATCGCGGGCCTCGAGGTCGTCGACCGGTACACGCTGCGCGTGCGCCTCACGCGGCCCGACTACACCTTCCCGCATCTCATGGCGATCGCGCAGTTCGGTGCCGTCGCCCGCGAGGTCGCCGAGCTCTACGGGGACGACGTGGGATCGCACCCGGTGGGCACCGGGCCCTTCGTGCTGGCGCACTGGCGGCGGGCGCACAAGATCGTGCTCGAGGCGAACCCGGCTTTCCGCCCGGTGAAGCTGCGCACCGACGACGCGGGCCCGGAAGACGCCGACATCGTGCGTGCGATCGGCGGCAAGTTGCTCCCGATCGTGGGGCGGGTGGAGATCTTCGTGATCGAGGAGAACCAGCCGCGGTGGCTCGCGTTCCTGAACGGGGAGCACGACCTGCTGCAGTGGGTCCCGCCCGAGTTCATCAACACCGTGGCTCCGGACGGCACGCTCTCGCCCTGGCTCGCGAAGCGCGGCGTGCGGATCGTGCAGGAAGTCCAGCCGCGCACGGGCTACACCTACTTCAATCTCGAGGATCCGGTGCTGGGCGGCTACGAGCCGCAGCAGGTCGCACTGCGACGGGCGATCTCGCTCGCGTACAACCAGCCCGAGGAGATCCGCGTGCTGCGCAAGAACCAGGCGATCGCCGCGCAGAGCCCGATCCCGCCGGGCGTGAGCGGCTACGACCCGCGGCTACGCAGCCCGACGGTGGAATTCAATCCCGCCAAGGCCAAGGCGCTCCTCGACATGTTCGGCTACGTCGATCGCGACGGGGACGGCTACCGCGAGAGGCCCGACGGCTCGCCGCTCGTGATCGAGCTCGCCTCGCGGACCGACTCGGAATCCCGCACCTACGACGAGCTCTGGAAGCGCAGCATGGACGAGGTCGGCATCCGCATCACGTTCCACAAGGGCCGCTGGCCCGACCTGCTCAAGGAGTCGCTCGCGAACAAGCTGCAGATGTGGACCCTGTCATGGTCGGCGCAGATCCCCGACGGCGACAGCTTCATGGGCATGTTCTACGGCCCGAACTCGGGCAAGAGCAACGATGCGCGCATGCGCATCGCCCGGTACGACCGGATGTACGAGGCGAGCCGCGTGATGCCCGATTCGCCCGAGCGCTCGCGCCTCTACCGGGAGATGACCAAGGTGATCCTCGCCTATGCGCCGTGGGTGATGCACGTGCACCACCAGAGCACGCACCTCGTCCAGCCGTGGGTGAAGGGATACAAGAAGCATCCCTTCTTCCAGGCGCAGTGGCGCTGGCTGGACGTGGAACGCTAGGAGCGGGGTGGTGCTGTTGAGTGGACTCGAACCACCGACCTACTGATTACGAATCAGTTGCTCTACCAACTGAGCTACAACAGCACGGTCTCGGATTATACCGTGCCGGGCGACCCCGCCGGAAGCGTCCCCACGCCCCGGAACGAGGGCTGCCGCCCGTCGGCCGGGGCCCGCCCGCCCATCGGCATAAAATGGCCGCGCGTCGGGATCCGCTAACGCCCGGCACCCGACTCACCTTAGATTTCACCGTAATCCAGAAAGGGGTTCCCATGGTCCGCAAGCAGGGAGGCTTCACGCTCATCGAGGTGATGATCGTCGTCACGATCATCGCGATCCTGGCAGCCGTCGCGATTCCCAGCTACACCGACTACGTCACGCGCGGTCGCGTGGTGGAGGCCACGGCGGGCCTGGGCGATGCCCGGACGAAGATGGAGCAGTACTTCCAGGACAACCGCACCTATCCCACGGGCTGCGTGATCAGCCCCGCAGCCCCGGGGGCGACCCAGGTCCAGCTGAGCTCCCTGCAGAACTTCGACCTCGCGTGCGGCAACCTGGGCGCCAACACCTACACCGTGACCGCGACGGGGAAGAGCTCGATGGCGGGGTTCACCTATACGATCGACCAGCAGAACACCAGGACGTCGACCTTCAGCGGCGTGGGCAACAGCAAGGGCTGGAAGGCCGCGACGCCGAACACGTGCTGGGTGATCCGCAAGGGCGGGATCTGCTGATGAGCCGGGTCCTCCAGCGTGGCATGACCATGATCGAGATCGTGATCACGGTCGCGATCATCGGGCTGCTGATGGCGCTCGCCGCGCCATCGGCCGCGACCTGGATCCAGAACACCCAGCTGCGCAACGCCGCCGAGGCGGTCCTGAACGGCATCCAGCTCGCGCGGGTCGAGGCGATCAAGCGCAACCAGGTCGTGGCCTTCCAGCTGACGGACGCCAACTCGACCGCCTGGCAGGTCTGCCTCTTCGACGTGATCGCGAACACCTGCTCGGCCGCGGCGGGAGCGCAGCTCGCGAGCCGCGGGGCGAGCGAGGGGTCGCCGAACGCGCGCCTGGGCGCCGACTTCGTTCCCGGCGATCCGACGGTCGCGCTGTCGCCGGGGGACAACGTGCCGAGCATCCTCGCCTTCGACACCTTCGGTCGCCTCGCCGCGACCAACCCGAACAACCTGGTGCGCGTCGACGTGCGCAACCCGGTGATCAGCCCTGCGGCCGAGCGCCGCATGGTCATCCTCATCAGCATCGGGGGCCAGGTACGCATGTGCGATCCGAAGCTCTCGAAGGCGGTCAATCCCCAGGGGTGCGTATGAAGAGAGCCCTCATGAGCCGCGCGCGTCGCGCGGCGGCCGCGCCCGGCGCGCAGCGAGGCGTGATGCTGCTCGAGGCGCTGGTCGCGATCCTCATCTTCACCATCGGCATCGTCGCGGTGATGGGGATGCAGGTCGCCTCGATCAACGAAGTGACGCAGGCCAAGTACCGCACCGATGCGGCCTACCTCGCGAACCAGATCATCGGCCGGATGTGGATCGACCAGCCCAATCTCGCCAACTACGCGAGCGCGGGCTACGTCGGGCGCACCGCCTGGAACAACACCGTGGCCGCGACGCTCCCGCAGGGCGTCGGCGTGATCAACGTGAACGGCCGCCAGGTGACCGTGACGATCAATTGGCGCATGCCGAGCGACATCGTGACGCGGCGCTTCGTCTCCGTCGCCAACATCAACCCGACGTGAGGACCGGACCCATGCGAGCGGTGACTTCCCGAATCCGCCAGGCCGGCTTCACGCTGGTCGAGATCCTGATCGCGCTGCTGATCGGGCTGATCGGAATCGTGGTCATGATGCAGACCTTCGCCGTCTCGGAAGGGTTCAAGCGCACGGCCACGAGCGGCACCGACGCCCAGGTGAACGGCGCGGTCGCCCTCTACATGCTCGAGCGAGAGATCCGCATGGCGGGGTACGGCATGAACGCGCTCATGCAGCAGGGGTGCCCCTTCATCCGCACCTGGAACAACGCCACCGGCACGGGCAGCGACCTGCGCATGGTGCCCTTCGAGATCAACCCCGCGGGCATCCCGCCGGGCGACGCGAACACCGATACGATCATGGTCGCGTTCGGCAACTCCGACTCGTTCGTCACGGGCATCTCGGCCGACCAGCCCGGCCCCGCCGGCACGCCGAACACGGTCAATTTCCTCATCCTCGGCGGCAACCGCACCTCGTTCAAGAACGGCGACCGCTTCGTGAGCGTGATGCCGGGCGCGGGTCCGGGCGGCCAGGCGAGCTGCGTGATGCACGAGGTCACGCGGGCGCCGAATCCGTCGGGCAACTGCGGCACGGCCCCGCCCACCCAATCCGAGATCGTCCACGCCGCCGGCACGTACAAGAGCGCCTACGCCGGCTGTGCCAACGCGAATGCGACGTTCAACAGCTCGACCGGCATCCGCGACGCGGGCGGCACGCTGGTTCCGCTCGTCAAGGCCTCGATGCAGGGTCAGCTCTACAACCTGGGCGCGTCCGCGGTGAAGGTCTACGCGGTCCGCGGCGGGAACCTCACCTTCTGCGACTGGAACACCACGAACTGCACCAACGCCGCGAACTACACCGTGATCGTGAACGACATCGTGAGCCTGCGCGCCGTGTACGGCATGAACCTCACGCCCGCCGTGAACGCCAACCCCGGGGATGGCATCGTCACCTGGAGCCGGGCGCCCCTCACCACCAACGTCTTCCTGCCGAGCCGGGTGCACGCGGTGACGCTGCAGGTGACGGCGCGCAGCGGCCTCAAGGAGAAGCCCTCGACCGGCACCACCTGCGACGCGACGCCGAACGCCGCGCGCCCGGACCGCACCCAGGATTGGATCTACCAGTCGATGGCCGGCGCCGAGATCAACCTGTCGGCCACCGATCCGGACTGGGCTTGCTACCGCTACAAGCTCTTCCAGACCAGCGTCGCCCTTCGCAACATGCTCTGGAGGCCATGATGCGCCGTCACCCCCTTCCACGGATGAACGGCGCTCCCGCCCGCGAGAGCGGCGTGGTCCTGCTGATCGCGCTGATCGTGCTGGTCGCCATGACGCTCGCCGGCATCGGCATGCTGCGCTCGATCGACACCGGCACGCTCGTGGCCGGCAACATCGGGTTTCGCCAGTCGGCCGTCGCCACCGGCGATACCGGCATCGAGCTCGCGCGCACGTGGCTGCTCAACAACCCGAACCTGCTGAACGCCGACCAGCCCTCGGCGGGCTACTACTCCACGCGGCAGGATTCGCTCGACATGACGGGCAACAAGACCGAGGGCGGCACCGACGGGGTCGACTGGGGCGGCTCCGATCCGTCGCAGCCCGTGAAGGCCTTCAACGCGGGCACGCCCGACGCGAGCGGCAACCAGGTGTTCTACCTGATCCATCGGCTTTGCAGCACCCCGGGCCTGAAGAACGCCCTGGGCCAGGACTGCGCGAAGACCTCGATCACGGGCCTGGGCAGCACGCAGGACGCGCCCGATTACTCGGGCTACGGCCTCACGCAGGACAGCCAGATCTATTACCGCATCACCGCCCGCGTGAACGGGCCGAAGAACACCGTGAGCTACGTCCAAGCCGTCGTCCTGATGAACTGACGTGGTGCTCCAAGGAGAAGATCGATGAAACGCATGCATGCCCTCGCCACGGCGCTCGCAATCGCCGCGCTCGCCGGATCCGCGCTCGTCGCCGCGGCGGTGACCGACATCGCGACCACGCCCCTCGCGAGCAGCGCGAGCAACATCGTGAAGCCCAACGTGAGCTTCGTGCTCGACACCTCGGGCTCGATGGCCTGGAGCCACGCGCCCGACGAATCGGAGCCCTTCTTCAACAAGGTCGGCTACAAGGCGTCGCAGTGCAACACCATCTACTACGATCCCAACATCATCTATCCGCCGCCGCGCAACGCCGACGGCACGCAGTTCCCGAACGCGAGCTTCAGCGGCGCGTGGAAGGACGGCTTCGACACCAGCGCCGGGACGGTGAACCTGGGATCCGCTTTCTACGCCTACGACAACACGAGCAGCTCCGGCAACGGCACCGACACGGCGCAGGCCGCCTACTACTACAAGTACGTGGGCTCCGAGATAGGCAACGGCGCCAACTACCTCAACCAGAACAGCAACTTCTACAAGGAATGCAGCCTGCCGGCGAGCAACTTCCCGACGGCGACGATCACCGTGGGCAGCGGCTCCAACAGCACCAGCGTCACCAGCATCACGGTGAACGGAACCAACATCCTGAACGGGGCGACGACGGCTTCGACCACGGGCAGCACCGTCGCTTCGCGCATCGCCGCGAACGTCACGCTGAACGGCTTCACCGCCACGGTCTCGGGGAGCGTCGTCACCATCACGGCGCCCAACAATACCTACGCGGGCACTGCCGTCGTCGTGAACCGGACCGGCACGCGGACCATCACCGCCACCAACATGTCGCCTTTCGTGCGCGTGCAGGTGAGCAGCTCCTCGGGGCCCCTGGCCACCGACGAGCGCCAGAACTTCGCCAACTGGTTCAGTTACTACCGCATCCGCATCATGATGATGAAGTCGGGCGCGGGCCGCGCGTTCTCGGGCATCGGGACGGGCTACCGCGTGGGCTTCATGACCATCTACGCGACGCCGAGCAACAGCACCACCGATCCTTCCTACCTGAAGATCAACGACTTCGACGTCACGCAGAAGTCGTCCTTCTTCAGCAAGATGTACGCGACCGACCCGAGCGGCAACACGCCGCTCAAGACCGCGCTCACCACCGCCTCGCGCAACCTCGCGGGCAAGGTGGGCCCCGACCCGCTGCAGTACTCGTGCCAGCAGCAGTTCGTGATCCTCACCACGGACGGCTACTGGAACGCCGGCACGGCCAACGGCAAGCAGCTGAACGGCACGAGCGACATCGGTAACCAGGACAACAGCCTCGCGCTCTGGCCCCGCCCGATGTACGACGGCGGGCTCTCGGGCTCCACGAACACCCTGGCCGACGTCGCCGCCTACTACTACAAGACCGACCTGCGCGACTCGTCGCTGGGGGCGTGCAACACGGGCGTCTCGGGCGCCGACGTCTGCACCAACAACGTCCCGGTCTCGGGCCTCGACAACGCGGCCCACCAGCACGTGACGCTCTTCACCCTGGGCCTCGGCGTCCAAGGCTCGATCAACTATGCGACCGACTACCTCTCGGGGGGATCGGCCGACTTCAATGCCATCACCTCGGGCTCCAAGGACTGGCCGACTCCGACGGGCGATACGCTCACGACGATCGACGACCTCTGGCACGCCGCGGTGAACGGCCACGGCCAGTACTTCAGCGCGAAGAACCCCGACCTGCTCGTCTCGGGCCTGCAGTCCGCGCTCGCCGGCATCTCGGCACGCGAGGCGGCCGGCGCCGCGGCGGCGACCTCGAACCTCGAGCCGGTGGCGGGCGACAACTTCGCCTACGTCGCGAACTATCGCACCCAGAAATGGGATGGCGACCTCGAGGCGCGCACGATCGACCTCGTGTCGGGCGCGATCTCCAATACGCCGGTCTGGTCGGCGCAGCCCCTGCTCGACGCGCGCGTGTCGGCATCCTCGGACTCGCGCAACATCTTCACCTACCTTTCGGGCGCCAAGGTCCCCTTCCTGCCCGCGAGCTTCACCGCCGCGCAGAAGTCCTCGTGGTTCACCCCCGCGAACGCGCCGGTGCTCTCGCAATACGCGGGCTATACCGCCCTGCAGATCGCCAACGCCACCGCCGACAACATCATCAACTACCTGCGCGGGCAAAGCGGCAACGAGCGCCTCGGTTCGAACCCCGCCGCCAACCAGCTCTTCCGGGTGCGCGAGCACGTGCTGGGCGACATCGTGAACGGCAAGCCCGTGTACGTGAAGGCGCCGCCCTTCCTCTACACCGAGAACAACTACCAGACGTTCAAGACGACGGTGTCCTCGCGGCCCGGCGCGGTCTACGTCGCCGCCAACGACGGGATGCTGCACTCCTTCGACTCGGCGACGGGGGAGGAGAACTGGGCCTACGTCCCGTCCTTCGCGCTGCCGAACATGAAGGCGCTCGCCGACGATACGTATCCCAACAACCACCGCTACCTCGTCGACGGATCGCCCACGGTGAGCGACGTGTGGACGGGCACTGCGTGGCGCACCATCCTGGTGGCCGGCCTCAATGCCGGCGGCAAGGGCTACTACGCCCTCGACGTGACCGATCCGCTCACGCCGTCGGTGCTGTGGGAATTCACGGACGCCAACATGGGCTACAGCTACGGCAACCCGATCGTGGGCAAGCTCGCCGACGGCACGTGGGTCGTGGTCTTCACGTCCGGATACAACAACCCGGACGGCGTGGGCCGCCTCTACGTGCTCAATGCGTACAGCGGCACGACGCGCTTCATCATGAGCACCGGCGCGGGTACGGCGACGACGCCCTCGGGCCTGTCGAAGATCAGCGCGTGGGTGGACAACGGGCTGCTCGACAACACGCTGCAACGCGTCTACGGCGGCGACAACCTCGGCAACCTCTGGCGATTCGACATCAACGACCAGTACCCGCCGACCGGGCGCGATGCCTTCAAGCTCGCATTCTTCCAGTCGGGCGCGTACCAGCAGCCGGTCACCACCAAGCCGGAGCTGGGCCTGATCGGCAGCAAGCCCATCATCTTCGTGGGAACCGGCCGCTACCTCGGCGCTTCGGACCTGGTCGACGTGAACCAGCAGTCGCTCTACGCGATCCGCGACGACCTCTCGGCCACGCCCATCGGCAACGCGCGCAGCGGCACGTGCGCGCCGTCGGGGACGATGGTCCAGCAGACGCTCACCGTGATCGACACGAACACGCGGTCGACTTCGACCAACACGGTGGACTTCGCCGTCAACTGCGGCTGGTTCCTCGACTTCAACCCCGCGAACTCGACGCCGGGCGAGCGCGTGAACGTCGACCCGAAGCTGCAGCTGGGCGTCCTCGCGGTGGCCACCAACATCCCCGAGAACAGCGTGTGCACCGTGGGCGGCTCGAGCTTCCTCTACTTCTTCGATTACGGCTCGGGGCGCTTCATCACGAACGTGCCGGGCGGCGTGGTCGGCCAGCGGATCTCGAGCTCGATCGCGGTGGGCCTGAACACCTACCGGCTGCCGGACGGCCGCGTCGTGACGACGGTGACCACGTCGGACGACAAGCACCCGGTGTTCGGCAACCCGAGCAACCCGCTGATCGCCGCGACCGGCAAGCGCGTGCTCTGGCGCGAGCTGCTGCAGTAGCGTTCGAAAGGAACCCCAGGGCGCCCGGCCTCGGTCGGGCGCTTTGCTTTTCAAGATGACCCCACGCAACCGCATCGCGCTCGCGGTAGGCGCCGGCCTCGCCGCGGCGGGCTTCGGCTTCTGGTTCTTCCTCGATCCGGTCTACCACCCGGCGGCCGAGGTCGACCGCAAGCCCTATCCCATGCGCCGGATCGACCTCGAGTTTCCGCCCGTGGAGAAGGGGATCGAGTACTACGGGAAGCTGCGCATCGACGTGTACATCGGCCGCGACGGCGCGACCGATCGCGTGGAAGTCGTGGGTTCCAACGTGCCGGCCCGGTTCACCGCGGACGCGGTGCGAGCCCTCGAGCAGGCGAGCTGGGAACCGGCGCGGATCGGATGGAGGAAGGTGAGGAGCGTGAAGCGCTACGAGGTCGACTTCGAGCCGCCGGTGCGCTCGCTCGACCGCACGCTCACGGCGCCGGGCCAGTGATCCCCTTGGGCAGGGGAAAGGTCACGCGCTCGTCGATGCCGTCGAGCTCGCGCACGCGGCGCACGCCCATGTCCTGCAGGCGCAGGATCACGTCGTGCACCAGCACCTCCGGCGCGGAAGCGCCCGCGGTCACGCCGATCGAGCGCTTGCCCTGGACCCACTCGGGCTTCAGGTCGTCGGCCTTGTCGATGAGGTAGGCGTCGCGGCCGAGGTTGCGCGCGACTTCGCGAAGGCGGTTCGAATTCGAGCTGTTGGGCGAGCCCACGACGATCACGACGTCGCACTTGGGGGCGAGCACCTTCACCGCATCCTGCCGGTTCTGCGTGGCGTAGCAGATGTCGTCCTTCTTCGGGCCGACGATGGTCGGGAAGCGGGCCTTCAGCGCGGCCACGATGCGCGCGCAATCGTCGATCGAGAGGGTGGTCTGCGTGACGTAGGCGAGCTTCTCGGGATCCCTCACGACGAGGCCGGCCACGTCTTCCTCGGTTTCCACGAGGTGCATGCCCGAGTCCGACTGGCCCATCGTGCCCTCGGCCTCGGGATGGCCCTCGTGGCCGATCATGATGACCTCGCGGCCCTGGTCGCGCATCTTGGAGACCTCGACGTGGACCTTGGTGACGAGCGGGCAGGTGGCGTCGAACACGCGCAGCCCGCGCGCCTCGGCGTCGCGGCGCACGTCGAGCCCCACGCCGTGGGCGGAGAAGATGACGGTCGCGCCGCGCGGCACCTCGTCGAGCTCCTCCACGAAGACCGCGCCCTTGGAGCGCAGGTCGTCGACCACGAACTTGTTGTGCACGATCTCGTGGCGCACGTAGATGGGCGCGCCGTGCAGCTCGAGCGCGCGCTCGACGATCGCGATGGCGCGGTCGACGCCCGCGCAGAAGCCGCGGGGCTTGGCGAGCAGGATCTCGGAGTCGGTCATGGCTTGTCCTGTAAGGCGGCGGCCGTCGCGGCGGGCCGCAAGCCGTCCCAGATGAGCAGGGCGACGCCGATCGTGATCGCGGAGTCGGCGACGTTGAAAGCGGGGAAATACCATCCCGCCGCGTGGACCTGGATGAAGTCGACGACGTGCCCCAGCCGGACCCGGTCGACGAGGTTGCCGATGGCGCCTCCGAGGACGAGCGCGAGGGCCGACGAGAGGAGCACGCCGTTGCCCGGCCGGCGCAGCATCCACACGATCACCGCGGAGATCACGACCGCGACGCCGGCGAAGAACCATCGCTGCCAGCCGCCGGCGCCCGCGAGGAAGCTGAACGCGGCGCCCGTGTTGTGCACGAGCACGAGGTTGAAGAAGGGCAGCACCTCGACGGTCTCGCCGTATCGGAATGCGTGGGTGATCCAGGCCTTGGTCGCGAGGTCGAGGGCCACGATGCCCGCGGCGCCCGCGAGCCAGGCTTGCCAGGGGCGCGAGCTCTCAGGCATGGACGCGCGCCTCCCCGGGCCCCTCGAGGTTCGACACGCAGCGGCCGCAAAGCGTCGCGTGGCGGCGATCGGCGCCCACGTCCTCGCGCCAGTGCCAGCAGCGCTCGCACTTGGTGGCGCTGCTCGGCGCGACCGCGATGCCGAGCTCGGGCGCCTCGTGCAGCTCGACCTTCGAGGTGATCAGGACGAACTTGAGGTCCTCCCCCAGCGAGCGCAGCAGCGCGAGGTCGTCGCCCGGCGCGCCGATGATCACCTCGGCCTGGAGCGACGAGCCGATGGAGCCGTCGGCACGCGTTTCCTCGAGCCGCTTAGTGACCAGGGCGCGCAGCTCGCGCAAGCGCTTCCATCGGGCCGAGAGCTCCCTTTCCCCCTCTTGCGCGGGCAGGACGTCCTTCCAGGTGTGGAAGAAGATGCTCTCGGGCGCGCCTGGATGCCCGGCGGGCGCGGGGTGCAGCACCTCCCACGCCTCTTCCGCGGTGAACGACAGGATCGGGGCCATCAGGCGCAGCAGCACCTGCGTCACGTGGTGGAGGGCGCTCTGGGCCGAGCGCCGCGCCGCCGAATCGCGTGCGCAGGTATAGAGGCGGTCCTTGAGGATGTCGAGCCAGAAGCCGCCGAGGTCCTCCGAGCAGAAGGTCTGCAGCCGCTGCGTGACCAGGTGGAACTCGAACTTCGCGTAGTCGGCCGTGCACGCCGCGGCCATCTCGCGGGTCATCGCGAGCGCGTAGCGGTCGATCTCGAGCCACTCTCCCACCGGCCGCAGGTCCCGGTTCGAGGCGAAGTCGGCGGTGTTGGCGAGGAGGAAGCGCAGGGTATTGCGCACGCGGCGGTAGCTCTCGACCACGCGCTTCAGGATCTCCTCCGAGATCGCCATCTCGCCCGAGTAGTCGGTCGAGGCGACCCAGAGGCGCAGGATCTCGGCGCCGAGCTTGTCGGAGACCACCCGCGGGGCGGTCGCGTTCTGCAGCGACTTCGACATCTTGCGGCCTTCGCCATCGACCGTGAACCCGTGCGTGAGGAGCGAGTTGAAGGGCGCGCGGCCGTCCATCGCGCAGCCCGTGAGCAGGCTCGACTGGAACCAGCCGCGGTGCTGGTCGCTGCCCTCGAGGTACATGTCGGCGGGATATTTGTGGTCGGCCAGGCCGCGCAGCACGGTGAAGTGCGTCGTGCCCGAATCGAACCACACGTCCACCGTATCGGTGATCTTGCGATAGCGCGCCGGGTCGACGCCAAAGTCCTCGCACGTGGCGGCGAACCACGCCTCGACGCCGCCCTTCGAGACGAGCTCGGCCGCGCGCTCGATAAGTTTCTCGGTGTCCGGGTGCAGCTCCTCGGTCTCGCGGTGGAGGAAAAAAGGCAGCGGCGTGCCCCAGTTGCGCTGCCGGGACAGCGTCCAGTCCGGGCGGTTGTCGATCATCGCGGTGATGCGCGCGCGGCCCCAGTCCGGGTAGAAGCGCGTGTTGTTGATCGCGTGCTTCGCGATCTCGCGAAGCGAGCGCCCGGCGGTGCCCGGGGTGCCCACGTTGGCGGGCTGGTCCATCCCGATGAACCACTGCGTCGTCGCGCGGAAGATGATCGGCGTCTTGTGCCGCCAGCAATGCGGATAGCTGTGGCGGAACGCCATGTTGGCGAGGAGGGTGCCCTTCCCCTCGAGGAGCTGGAGGATCGGCTTCTCCGCCTCGCGCACCGACAGGCCCGCCACGTCCGGGACGCTCGCCTTGAAGCGGCCGGCATCGTCGACCGGCTGGTCGAGGGGCAGCTTGTAGCGCACGCCCACCTGGAAGTCCTCGACGCCGTGCGCGGGTGCGGTGTGCACGAGCCCCGTGCCCGCGTCGAGCGTGACGTGCTCGGCGAGCACGATCGGCACCAGGCGGTCTTCGAAGGGATGGCGCACCTTCATGCCCTCGAGCGCGAGGCCCTGCGCGCGCGCGACCACCTTGCCCTCGAGCGCGTAGCGCTGGAGGGCGGAGGATACGAGGTCAGCCGCGAGCACGAGCATCCCGCTCGGCGTGTCGACGAGCGCGTACTCGATGTCGGCGCCGACCGCGACGGCGCGGTTGCCCGGCAGCGTCCACGGCGTGGTGGTCCAGATCACGACCGCTTGCGGCTTCGCGGGCACGTCGATGCCGAAGGCGTCCGCGAGATGCTCGCTCTCGGCCACGGGAAAGGCCACGTCGATCGCGGGCGAGGTCTTGTCCTCGTACTCCACCTCGGCCTCGGCGAGCGCCGAGCCGCAGTCGATGCACCAGTTGACGGGCTTGAGGCCGCGGTAGAGCAGGCCGTTCTTCCAGATGCGGCCGATCGCCCGGATCTCGGCGCCCTCGGTCGCGGGCTCCATCGTCCTGTAGGGATGGTCCCAGTCGCCCAGCACGCCCAGGCGCTGGAAGTCGACCTTCTGGCGCTCGATCTGCTCGGCCGCGTACGCGCGGCAGAGCGCGCGCTGCTTGTTGGGCTCGAGGTTGCGGCCGTGCTTCTTCTCGATCATGTGCTCGATCGGCAGGCCGTGGCAGTCCCAACCCGGGACGTATGGCGCGTCGAAGCCCGCCATCGTCTTGGACTTCACGACGATGTCCTTCAGGATCTTGTTGACCGCGTGGCCGAGGTGGATGTCGCCGTTGGCGTAGGGCGGGCCGTCGTGCAGGACCCATTTGGGGCGGCCCTTGCACGCGGCGCGGATGCGCTCGTAGAGCCTGGTATCCAGCGCGCGCTTGACCCACGCGGGCTCGCGCTTGGCGAGGTCCCCGCGCATCGGGAACGGCGTGTCGGGCAGGTTCAGCGTGCCCTTGTAGTCGACCTTCGTGTCGTTCGGCATCGGCGCGCCCTCATCGCAGGCCGCGGAAGTGCTCGCGCGCGGCGTCGCAGTCGCGGCGGATCTGGGCCGCGAGCTCGTCCAGCGAGGCGAAACGGGCCTCGTCGCGCAGCTTCTTCACGAACTCGATGGAGAGGCGGCGCCCGTAGAGGTCGCCGGAGAAATCGAAGAGGAACGCTTCGAGAGACGCCCTGCCGCCGTCGGTCACGGCCGGGTTCGTCCCGAGGCTCGCCACTCCCTCGAGTCCGCGAGTTGCTGCACCGAAGCATTTTACCGCAAAGACCCCGTGCAGCGCGGGCTTCGGGCGCCCGAGCCGCACGTTGGCCGTGGGGAATCCGAGGGCCCGGCCGCGCTTGGCGCCGTGCACCACGCGGCCGCTGATCGCGTAGGGACGGCCCAGCAGGCGGCGCGCGGCCGCGAAGTCCCCGGCCGCCAGGGCTGCCCGCACCCGCGTGCTCGAGATGCGCTCGCCGTCCTCGTCCACGCGGGAGAGCACTTCGACCTCGAAGCCCGTCCGCGCGCCGGCCCGCGAGAGGCTCGCCGCGTCACCCGCGCGGCCCGCGCCATAACGGAAGTCGGCGCCGATCATCACGACGCGGGCGCCGTAGCGGTCGCGCAGCCGGCGCTCGAACGCCTCGGGCGCGAATGAGGCGAAGCGTCCATCGAATCGTTCGACATACGCACGCTCGATCCCCAGGCGCGCGAGCTCGGCGAGCCGCTCGGGCAGCGAGGTGAGCCGCGCCGGCGCAGTGGCGGGCGAGAAGAACTCGCGCGGAAGCGGCTCGAAGGTGAGGATCGCGGGCGCGAGGCCGCGCTCCGCCGCGTGGTCCCGCACCCGCTCCACCAGCGCCGCGTGGCCGCGGTGCACGCCGTCGAAGCTGCCGATGGCGAGGACCGTCTCCGGCCCCCCGGGCTGGGGATGGCGCACGACGACCACGATCAGGCGTGCCGCACGAGATCGCGGGGCCGGAATCCCAGCATCGCGAGCGACGCGAAGTACGACGCCGAGGCCCCCAGGATGATCCACGCGAGCTTGACGCCTCGGGCGGTGGGGCTGATCTCGAACCACGAGCTCTCGCGTCCCATCGCGAACCAGATGAACCCTCCCATCAGGTACAGGGCGACCACGAGCTTCATCAGGAAGGCGGCCCAGCCGGGCTCGGGATGGTAGTCCCCGCGCCGCACCATGAGGAACCAGAGCCAGCCCGCGTTCAGGGTGGCGCCGAGCGAGATCCCAAGGGCGAGACCGGCGTGCTTGAGCCAGGGCACGAGCGCGAGGTTCAGCACCTGGGTCGCCACCAGCGTCCAGATCGCGATCTTCACCGGGGTGCGGATGTTCTGGCGGGCGTAGAACGCGGGCGCCAACACCTTCACGAGCACGATGCCGGCAAGGCCCACCGCGTACGCGATCAGCGCATGCCGCGTCATGATCGCGTCGTTGCGCGTGAACGCGTCGCCATGCCAGAAGAGCGTAGTCACGATGGGGATCGCGAGCAGCCCGAGCGCGACCGCGGCCGGCGCCGCGAGGAGCAGCGTCATGCGCAGGCCCCAGTCGACCAGGCGCGAGTACGCCGCCGGGTCCTGCTGCTGATGGTGCTTCACGAGCGAGGGCAGCAGCACGGTGCCGAGGGCGACCCCGAGCAGCGCCGAGGGAAACTCCATCAGGCGGTCGGCGTAGTAGAGCCATGAGACCGCGCCCTGCCCGAGCCAGGTCGCGATGTTGGTGTTGATGATGAGCGAGATCTGCGCGACCGAGACGCCGAGCGCCGCCGGGGCCATGAGCTTGAGGACCCGCAGGACGCCCTCGTCCTTCGGGTTCCACCTCGGCATGGCCAGCATCCCGATATGCCGCAGGAACGGCACCTGGAAGAGGAGCTGCAGGAGCCCGCCGAAGAAAACCGCCCAGGCGAGCGCCACGATCGGCTGCTTGAAGAGCGGGGCGCCCCACAGCATGAACCCGATGAAGGAGAGGTTGAGCAGGACCGGGGTGAACGCGGGTCCCTTGAAACGCCCGTAGGTATTGAGGATCCCGGAGGCGAAGGCGACCAGCGAGACGAAGAGGATGTACGGGAAGCAGATCCGCAGCATCAGCACCGTGAGCGCGAACTGGTCGGAGTCGCGCGAGAAGCCGGAGCCGATCACGTAGACCAGCAGCGGCGCCGCGACCATGCCGATGGCGGTCACGCCCGCGAGGGCGACCGCGAGCACGCCGAGCACGCTGCCTGCGAGCCGGCGCGTGGCCTCGTCGCCATGGCGCGAGCGGTACTCGCCCAGCACCGGAACGAATGCCTGGGAGAACGCCCCTTCTGCGAAGAGGCGCCTCAGCAGGTTCGGGATGCGGAAGGCGACGAAGAAGGCGTCGGTGAGAGCGCCGGCGCCGAAGAAGACGGCGATCAGCGTGTCGCGCGCGAAGCCCGTGATCCGCGACAGCAGCGTCATGGCGCTCACCGAGGCGGCGGCTTTCAGCAGGTTCACGCGGAGCGGTCCAGGCCTTTGTTTTATATGGACAAGTCGTGTATCATAGCAGGCTTCCCCTTGCCACCCGCCGGCCGATTCGTCGTCGGGTCGTTGAATCCTCGAACCCTCGACGTCCATTTACTAGGAAGATCTGATCCATGGCCAATACCAAGCAGGCCCTGAAGCGCGCCAAGAAATCCATCAAGCAGCGGGCCGCGAACATGAGCATGCGCACGTCGCTGCGCAGCGCCATCAAGCGCGTGCAGAAGGCGATCGCCTCGGGCGACGCCAAGGCCGCGCAGGCCGCCCTCGCCACCGAGCAGTCGACGATCGACGCCGTCGCCTCCAAGCGCGTGATCCACAAGAACAAGGCCGCGCGCCACAAGAGCCGCCTCGCCCAGCAGGTGAAGGCGCTCGAGAAGCGTGCCTAGGGCATAATCGCCGTTCCACAGGACGGCGGCGCAGGCCGCCGTTCTCGTTTTTGGGATCCATTTTCCGCGCTCGCGACAGGACCGACGCCATGTCATCCAGCCACCTGATGCAGACCTATGCTCCGCAACCCGTGGCCTTCGCGCGCGGTGAAGGCGCGTGGCTGTGGGACACCGAGGGCAAGCGCTACCTCGACGGCCTGGCGGGCATCGCCGTGAACGGACTGGGGCACGCGCACCCGGTGCTCACCCAGGCGATCGCCGAGCAGGCCGGGAGGCTCATCCACACGTCGAACCTGTTCCGCGTGGTCGAGCAGGAGCGCGCCGCGGAAAAGGTCTGCGCGGTCGCGGGGATGGACAACGCGTTCTTCACCAATTCGGGCGCCGAGTCGAACGAGTGCGCGATCAAGCTGGCTCGCCTCTACGGCCACCATCGCGGCGTGGAGAACGCCACGATCATCGTGATGGATAAGGCGTGGCACGGCCGCACCCTCGCCACGCTCTCGGCCACCGGATCGCGCAAGGCCCAGGCCGGCTTCGAGCCGCTGATGGGCGGGTTCCTGCGCGTGCCCTACAACGATTTCGCCGCCATCGAGCGCATCGCGGACAACGGCTCCATCGTCGCCGTGCTGATGGAAGTGCTGCAGGGTGAAGGCGGCATCCACGTCGCCGACCCGGAATACGTGCGCAAGATCCGCGCGATCTGCGACCGCAAGCAATGGCTCCTCATGATCGACGAGGTTCAAAGCGGCATCGGTCGCACCGGCAAGTGGTTCGCGCATCAGTGGACCGGCGTCGTGCCCGACGTGATGTCGCTCGCGAAAGGCCTGGGCTCGGGCGTGCCGATCGGCGCGTGCCTCGCGCGCGGGGAGGCCGCGAAGGTCTTCAAGCCGGGCAACCACGGAACGACGTTCGGAGGCGGGCCCCTCGTTTGCGTCGCGGCCCTCACCACGCTCGAGGTGATCGAGAAGGACGGGCTGCTCGCGCATGCCGAGCGCATGGGCGCCCTCATCAAGTCCGGCCTCCAGCGGGAGCTCCAGGGCGTAGCCGGGTTCAAGGAAGTGCGCGGCCTGGGCCTCATGATCGGCGTCGAGCTCGACCGGCCCTGCGGCGACGTCGTGAAGCGCGCGCTCGCCGCGGGCCTCGTCGTGAACGTCACGGCGGACAAGGTGGTGCGCATCCTGCCGCCGCTCGTGATCCGCGAGGAAGAGGCGAAGCAGCTGGTCGAGATCCTCTCCCGCGCGATCAAGGGTTTCCTCGCGGAGTCCCCGGCCGCCGCCGCGGCGTGAAGCACTTCCTGCGCTTCCGGGACTTCGAGCCCGCCGAGCTCGAGCACCTCTTCCAGCGCACGCGCGTCATCAAGGAGCGCTTCAAGAACTACGTGGTCTACCAGCCGCTGGTCGACCGCATGCTCGCCATGGTCTTCGAGAAGACCTCGACCCGCACGCGCGTCTCCTTCGAGGCGGGCATCCACCAGCTGGGCGGCTCCTCGATCGTGCTCAACACCAACGAGACGCAGCTGAACCGCGGCGAGCCCATCGAGGACGTGGCGCGCGTGGTCTCGCGCATGGTCGACCTCGTGATGATCCGCACGCACGAGCATTCGATCATCGAGCGCTTCGCCTCGCACTCGCGCGTGCCGGTCATCAACGGGCTCACGAACCAGCACCATCCCTGCCAGCTGCTCGCCGACGTGTACACCTACCACGAGCATCGCGGACCCATCCGCGGCCGGACCGTGGCCTGGATCGGCGACGGGAACAACATGCTCAACAGCTGGATCGAGGCCGCGGTCCTCCTCGGCTTCGAGCTGCGCGTGGCCACGCCGAGGGATTACGCGCCTGCCGCCGAATTCCTGGAGCTCGGCGGCTCGAGCGTGAAGCACTTCACGGATCCGCTCGAGGCGGCCGAGGGCGCGGACCTCGTCACGACCGACGTGTGGACCAGCATGGGCTACGAGGAGGAGAACGCGAAGCGGTTGAAGGCGTTCGCGGGCTTCATGGTCGACGCAGCCGTGATGGCGCGCGCGAAGGCGGATGCGATCTTCATGCACTGCCTCCCCGCGCACCGCGGCGAGGAAGTGTCCGCCGAGGTGGTCGACGGTCCCCAGAGCGTGGTATGGGACGAGGCTGAGAACCGGCTCCACGTGCAGAAGGCGCTCATGGAGTATCTGCTGTTGGGGAAGGTGGAAACGTAGAGGCGGAGCAGGAATCGGGAATCAGGAATCAGGAATCAGGGCGCCACCGGGCCAATGTCACCTGATTCCCAATTCCCAATTCCCGATACCTGATTCCTGATTCCTGCCTTCATTCCTTCTCGTTCCCCAACAACGGCACTCCCCCACCGCCCCCGATCAGCCCCGTCTCCGAATAAACGCGCAGCTTGTCGCGCGTGTCGATGATGTCCAGGTTCCTCATCGTGAGCTGGCCGATGCGGTCGGCCGGTGAGAAGAATTCCTGCCCCTTCTCCATCGTGAGGCGTTCGGGCTTGTAGGTGAGGTTGGCGCTCTTCGTGTCGAGGATCGAGTAGTCGTTGCCGCGGCGAAGCTCGACCGTCACTTCCCCGGTGACGGCGCGCGCGATCCAGCGTTGCGCGGTCTCGCGCAACATCATCGCCTGCGGATCGAACCACCGCCCCTGGTAGAGGAGCCGCCCCAGGCGCCGGCCGTTGTTGCGGTACTGCTCGATCGTGTCCTCGTTGTGGATTCCGGTGACGAGGCGCTCGTAGCAGAGGTGCAGCAATGCCATGGCGGGCGCTTCGTACACGCCCCGGCTCTTCGCCTCGATGATCCGGTTCTCGATCTGGTCGCTCATGCCCAGGCCGTGCCGGCCGCCGATGGCGTTGGCCTCGGTGAAGAACGCCACCGCGTCCTTGAACGTCTGGCCGTTGATCGAGACCGGGCGGCCTTCCTCGAATCCCACCGTCACGGCCTCGGGCCTCACCGCCACGTCGTCTCGCCAGAACGCGACGCCCATGATCGGGTTCACGATCCGCATTCCCTTGTCGAGGAACTCGAGGTCCTTGGCCTCGTGTGTTGCGCCGAGGATGTTGGAGTCGGTCGAGTACGCCTTCTCGACGCTCATCTTGTAGTCGAAGCCGCGCCGGATGAGGTACTCGCTCATCTCCTTGCGGCCGCCCAGCTCGTCGATGAAGCGCTGGTCGAGCCAGGGCTTGTAGATGCGCAGGCCGGGGTTGGCGAGCAGCCCGTAGCGGTAGAAGCGCTCGATGTCGTTGCCCTTGAAGGTGCTGCCGTCGCCCCAGATGTGGACGTCGTCCTCCTTCATGGCGACGACGAGCATGGTGCCGGTCACCGCGCGGCCGAGCGGCGTCGTGTTGAAGTACGTGAGGCCCCCGGTCGATATGTGGAACGCGCCGCACTGGATCGCGGCGATGCCTTCGGCCACGAGCTGGGGCCGGCACTCCACGAGCACGGCCTTCTCGGCGCCGTAGAGCTTGGCCTTCCGTGGGATCTCGTCGTAATCGGTCTCGTCGGGCTGTCCCAGGTTGGCGGTGTATGCGTACGGCACGGCGCCCTTCTCGCGCATCCAGGCGAGCGCGGCGCTCGTGTCGAGGCCGCCCGAGAAGGCGATGCCGACCTTTTCGCCGGCGGGCAGGGACTGGAGGATGGTGGCCAAAGTATGGGATTCCGGGAGCGGGAGAGCGCCAATTGTAAGGAATCGGGAATCGGGAATCAGGAATGGGGAATTAGGGGGTAACCTTGCATTTCATTCGGCTCCATTCCCGATTCCATGCCCTCCTTCGACATCACCTGCGAAGCCAACGCCGTCGAGCTGAAGAACGCCGTCGAGACGGCGAACAAGGAAATCGCCAACCGCTTCGACTTCAAGGGCTCGGATGCGCGCTTCGAGCTCAAGGAGAAGGAGCACGAGATCACCGCGTACGCCGACGACGACTTCAAGCTCGGGCAGGTGCGCGACGTGCTCTTCGCCAAGCTCGCCAAGCGCGGCGTCGATGCCCGCTTCCTGAAGGCCGAGGAGCCGGAGAAGATCGGCGGCGACAAGCGCAAGCAGAAGCTCGTCGTGCGCCACGGCGTGGAGAGCGAGCTCGCGAAGAAGATCCAGAAGGCGATCAAGGATTCGAAGATCAAGGTCACGGCCTCGATCCAGGGCGACGTGGTCCGCGTCTCCGGCGGCAAGAAGGACGACCTGCAGTCCGCGATCCAGCTCGTCCGCGGCACGATCACCGATGTCCCCCTCCGATACGAGAACTTCCGCGAATAGCCCGCAAGGGACCGCGGCCTTCGACCTGCGCGAAGCGGATTCGCCGGCGGACGTCGCCGCCTGCCGGGAGCTCCTGGTGGAATACCAGCAGGGCCTCGGGGTGAGCCTTTGCTTCCAGGGTTTCGACACGGAGCTGGCCGCATTGCCGGGTGACTACGCGCCTCCGCGCGGCCGCCTCATCCTCGCGCTGCATCGCGGATTTCCCGCGGGATGCGTCGCCGTGCGCCCGATCTCCGGACGGCACGCCGAGATGAAGCGCCTCTACGTGCGCCCGGCCCATCGCGGCTCGGGGCTCGGGCGCGTCCTCGCCGAGCGCGCCGTGCGCGAGGCGCGCTCGCTCGGCTACGAGATGCTCAAGCTCGACACGCTGCCGCAGATGCGAGTCGCGCAGCGGCTCTACGAGATGCTCGGGTTCCGCGAGACCTCACCCTACAACGACAATCCCGTGGACGGCGTGCGCTTCCTCGCGCTCGATCTCGGGGACTGCCGGGGCCAGACCGCGCGCTAGGCGGCCCGTCGTGCGAGAAAGTGGGCGAGCAGCGCCACCGGCCTTCCGGTCGCGCCCTTGTCCGCGCCGCTCTTCGAAGCCGTCCCGGCGATGTCGAGGTGAGCCCACGGAAAGCGCCGGGCGAAGCGCGAGAGGAAGCAGGCGGCGGTGATCGCGCCGCCCGCCTCCGGCCCGATGTTGGGGAAGTCGGCGAAGTTCGACTCGAGCTTGTCCTGGTAGGCGTCCCAGAGCGGCAATTGCCACGCGCGGTCCCATGCGCTCTCGCCTGCCGCCAGGATCTCGCGCGCGAGCGCGTCGTCGTTCGAGAACACGCCGGTCGCGATGTCGCCCAGCGCGATCACGATCGAATCGGTGAGCGTCGCCACGTCGATCACCGCCGCCGGCTCGTAGCGCTCGGCGTAGGTGAGGGCATCGCAGAGGACCAGGCGGCCCTCGTGGTCGGTGTCGAGGATCTCCACGGTCTGCCCGGACATCGTCGTCACGACGTCTCCCGGCTTCATCGCATTGCCCCCGGGCATGTTCTCCGCGGCGGGAACGATTCCGACCACGTCGAGCGGGAGCTGCATGAGAGCCGCGGCGCGCATCGCGCCGAACACGCTCGCCGCGCCGCACATGTCGAACTTCATCTCGTCCATCTCGTGCGCGGGCTTGATGGAGATGCCGCCGGTATCGAACGTGATGCCCTTGCCCACGAGCACAACCGGCGGCGACGCGGCCTCCCCGCCGCCGCGGTACTCCATCACGATCAGCTGCGGAGGCTGCGGACTGCCGCGCGCGACCGCGAGGAACGCCCCCATGCCGAGCTTCTCGATGTCCTCGCGGCCGTGGACCTGCACCTCGAAACCGTGGCGCGCGCCGAGCTCGCGGGCCTGGTCGGCCAGATACGCCGGCGTGCACAGGTTGCCGGGCAGGTTGCCGAGGTCCTTGGCGAGCACCACCCCCGCGCCGATCGCCGCGGAGCGGCCGATGGCCGCCTCGGCCGCCGAAATTTCCGCGCGGTCCGGCGCGTGGAAGAACACCTTTCGCAGCGCCCGCCGCGTTTCGGGCTTGCTCTTCAGCCGGTCGAAGCGGTAGGTGCCGTCCATCAACGCGAGCACCGCCTGCTCGATCTTCCAGGCGGCGTCGCGCCCTTCGACGGATAGCAGGTGGAGGCAGAGGGTCGCGTCCGCGGCCGGTGTCGTGCGCAGCGCACCGGTCGCGGCTGCGAGCGCCTTGCGATAGGCATCCTCGTGGAACTCGCGCTCGGGTCCGAGGCCCACGAGAAGCACCCGTTCCGATGCGACATTCGGAAGGTCGTGCAGCAGGAGCGTCGTGCCGAGGCGCCCCTCGTGGTCGCCCCGGGCGACGACGCGATCGAGCGCGCGCCCCGAAGCCGCGTCGAGCTCCGCGGCGGCGGAGAGGAGCTCGCGCCCCGCGTAGACGCCGACCACGATGCAGCCGGTCCTCGCCTCGTCCAGGCCGCCGTTGCCGATGAGGAATTGCATGCGCTGGCCGCCGTGTCGCCGAAGCGCGCCGACTAGAAGGCGGCTCCCGGTCGCCGCTGCTTGATGCGCCGAGCGAACACGCCGAGGACTTCGCGGTAGAGCGCCGCGCCGAGCGCCGCGTCCTCCACTCCCGCGTCGATGTTCGGGTTGCAATTGACCTCGATCAGGTAGCACCGGTCTTCGACCTGCTTGAGGTCCACGCCGTAGAGGCCGCTGCCCACGAGGTTGGCGGCGCTCACCGCCATGTCGACCACCTCCTCCGGGGCCTCGCCGACCGACAGCGCCATCGACTCGCCCTCGATCAGTCGCTGTCCTTCGGCGACCTGGTTCACCTTCCAGTGCCCCGGCGCCATGAAGTACTTGCACACGAAGAGGGGCCGCCGATCGTAGACGCCGATCCGCCAGTCGAAGCCCGTCGGCATCCATTCCTGCGCGATGATCAGCTCGGAAACCTTGAAGAAGCGCTCGGCCTCCTGCCGCAGCTGCTGCTCGGATTCGATCTTCACCACGTCGAGCCCGAAGCCGCTGTCGGGCAGCTTGAGCACGCAGGGAAGTCCCAGCGTCGCGACGACCGGTTCGAGGTTGCCGCGATGCACGACCAGGGTGAGCGGCTGGGTGATGCGGTGCCGGCTCATCAGCTCGTGCATGAAGACCTTGTTGGTGCATTTGAGGATCGAGTCGGGGTCGTCGACGACGGGCATCCCCATCGCCTCGGCGCGCCGGACGAACTCGTAGCTCACCCCGTCGACCTCGGGGCTCGCCCGGTTGAACAGCGCGTCGAACTCCGGCAGCCGGTCGAGGGCGTCGAGGGTGATGAGCTCGGCTTCAAGCCCGACTTCGGGTGCGGCATCGAGGAGCCGCTGGCGCGCTTGCTCGTTCGATGGCTGGTGGGGTTCGTCCGGGTCCCAGAGGATCGCGAGGCGCGGCTTGCCGTTCTTCGGGCGGCTCGGGGTCGCTGCCGGCAGCGCGGAGGCAAACGCCTTGGTCGCCTTGAGGAGGCTCGCCCGGTGCTGCGGGGGGATGTCCGCCAGGCTGATCGCCTGGACCGCCTCCAGGCGCCAGCCCTCGGAACTGCGGCGGAACAATGCCCGCAGCAGCGGCGCGCGAACGTTGGCGAAGAGTTGCTCTGCGAGCGCGCGATGCCGCCCCGCCGGGTCCGTGCCGAGGTAGGCGTCGAGCTCGAAGCGGTCACTCTCGTCGTGATGGAGCGTCTCGCGCACCAGCGGCTCGAGCCGGGCCGCGAGCGCTTGCAGGTATGCGTCTGATTTCAGGTCCTCCACCACCCGCACGGCGGGAAGCGGTTGCTGGCCGCGCGCCTGGGCGACGAGCGAGACGTAGTAGCCGCGGCCCTGGTAGCGGGTGGTCCGGCAGAAATTGAGCACGCGGACGTCGCCGTCGGGCGCGCTGTCCGACTCGGCGAGGTAACGCGGGGCCGTGAGGACGGTGAGCCCCGGCAGCTCGAACGGCCATTCCTGCTTCGGATCGATGACGATGACGGTGTGCATCGCATTCGATGGTGTCGCACTCGCCGCGCACACGCTGTCGGCGGGATTCCCGGGGCCGTGTCAGGCAAGGATGGCGCGACCACGCGCAGCCTGCCACGGGCGGTCCATGCGCAGCGTCCTACACGGAGCGCCGCGTTTCGCCGCTAGTCCGGATGCTGCCGTTCCCCAATGATTTCCGGGAGGACTGCGACCCATGCCCATCCGATGAAAGGCGAATCACCCCCGCAGGAGCTGCGGGCGCAGGCGATCGAGGCCGTCCGGGCGAGCGCCTGCAAGCGCGTGAAGCTCGGCGTCACGGACATCGACGGGATCCTGCGCGGCAAGGTGATCCACGCCGACCGGTTTCCCGCGGTGCTCGACGGGGGCTTCGGCTTCAACGTGTTCGGCTCGGACGTGAACGACCGGCCTTATGACGATGACCACCTGAGCGGCCGCAGGCTCGGCTTCCCGGACGCCAACGTTCGCCTCGACCCTGCGACGCTGCGCAACGTCCCATGGGACGACGACGTCCCTTTCCTGCTGGGCGAGTTCGTGAAGGCCGACGGGGCGCCGCATCCGCTCTGCCCGCGGCAGATCCTGAAGCGCGTGCTCGCGCGGGGCGAGTCGATGGGATTCCGCGCGCTCGTGGGCTCCGAGTACGAGTTCTTCAACTTCAAGGAAACGCCCGACTCCTGGTCCGCCAAGCGCGGACACGACCCGACGCCCATCACGCAGGGCATGTTCGGGTACTCGCTTCTGCGGGCCAACGCCTATCGCGACTACTTCACCGCGTTGATGGAGCTCACGGCGCGCTTCCGGGTCCCCCTGGACAGCCTGCACACCGAGACGGGACCCGGCGTCTACGAGGCGGCGATCCTCTTCGCCGGGGCGCTCGAAGCCGCCGACCGCGCGGTCCTCTTCAAGCACTCGGCGAAGGAGATCGGCGCGCGCTACGGGATCATGCCGTCGTTCATGGCGAAGTGGAACCGCAGGCTTCCGGGCTGCGGCGGGCACGTGCACCAGAGCCTTTCGGACGGCAGCCGCAACGTGTTCTACGACCCTGCCGGCCCCTACAACGGCATGTCAGGAGTCTTCCAGAGCTACCTCGCCGGGCAGCTCGCCTTCCTCATGGAGTTCGCGCCGATGTTCTGGCCGACGGTGAACTCTTACAAGCGCCTGGTCGAGGGAGCGTGGGCGCCGGTTCGCGCCACCTGGGGGGTGGACAATCGCACGGCCGCGTTCCGCGTGCTCTCGGGCTCCGCCACGAGCACGCGCCTGGAGACGCGCTGCCCGGGAGCCGACGTGAACCCGTACCTCGCGATCGCCGCGGTGATCGCGGCCGGCCTCGAGGGCATCTCGCAGGGCCTCGCGCTCGCGACTCCGCCGGTCCAGGGCGACAACGGCGGCGGCGAGGGGGCGCCACGCGCGCCGCGCACCCTCGTCGAGACGACGCGCGTCTTCCATGCGTCGCGGCTCGCGCGGGAATGGTTCGGGTCGGACTTCGTCGACTACTTCGCCGCCACCCGCGAGCTCGAGTGGCGGCAGTGGCTGGACGCCGTCACCGACTGGGAGCGGCGCCGCTACTTCGAGGTGATCTAGCCCTTGAGCGCGCGGATCCAGCGCGAATAGAGCGTGCTCGCCGTCGTGCTGAGCGTGGCCAGGTTCTTCGGCATGAGCGTGAGGATGGTGAGCGCATCCTGCACCGCCGGGCTCTTGCCGAAGTTCTCGTCGATGTCGCTGATGCCGATGCGGCACCAGGTCTCGATCATCTCCGCGTTGACTTCCACGTGGCATTGCATGCCGAGGTGGATGTCGTCGAGCACGTACGCCTGGTTCGCGCACGTCTCCCCGGTGAGAATGCGCGTGGCCCCCGGCGGGATGGTGAAGGTGTCCTCGTGCCATTCGAAGGTGTAGAACGCGTAGCCGTCCGTGGCGAACCAATCCCGCGCGGCCGGGTTGCGCTCCGCCTTGACGGGGATCCAGCCGATTTCCTTGATGTCCGCGCGCGTCACCCTTCCGCCGGTCGCGCGCGCGAGCATCTGGCCGCCGAGGCAATGCCCGATCACCGGGACGCGTTCCCCGACCGCGCAGCGCATGAGCTGGAGCACGGGCTGCGTCCAGGGGTACTCGTCGTTGGCGCTCATCGGGCCGCCCATGAATCCCAGGCCCGAGAACTCGTCGCAGGAAGCGGGCACCGGCTCGTTCTCGTCCAGCCTCACGAGGGACCAGGGGATCCCGTGCTCCGAGAGGAACGTCGCGAAATGGCCCGGCCCCTCGGTGCGGGCGTAGCGGAAGATCGCGACCGGCTTCACGAACGGCCCTTCCGGAAGGATCGCGCGCGGGGGAACGTGGCAAAATGCGCCCGTCCCTCGATGCCCGGGAAACGGAAGGCGGCGGCGGGTTTCACCATGGAATTCCCTCGATCGATCGTGTTAGGCCTCGCGCTCGCCGCGGCGGTTCCCGCGGCGGCGACCGACGTGACCGTCGTGGGCCTGTTCTCCAACAAGGCCGTGGTGACGATCAATCGCGGGGCCCCGCGGACGCTTGCGGTCGGGCAGGAGACGCCCGAGGGCGTGAAGCTGCTCGCGGTCGACGCGAAGGGCGCAACGCTCGAGGTCGACGGCAAGCGCCAGGTGCTCGAGATGGGCCAGCACTTCGAGATGCCGGCGCAGGCCGGTGGGCCGCGGTCCAGCGTCACGCTCGCGCCCGACTCGCGCGGCCACTTCATCACCGACGCCCAGGTGAACGGGGGCCACATGCGCTTCCTCGTCGACACGGGCGCCACGATGGTGCGCATCTCGCGGCAGGACGCCCAGCGGCTCGGCATCGACTACACCAAGGGCGAGCAGGGCTATTCCATCGTCGCGGACGGCCGGCGGGTACAGAGCTGGCGGATCAAGCTCGACAGCATCTCGGTCGGCTCGATCGTGCTCTACAACGTGGACGCGACCGTCGGCGAGGGCGACGTCGGCTATGGGCTCCTCGGGATGAGCTTCCTGTCGCGCACCGAGATGCGGCGCGAAGGGCCGAACCTCACGTTGACCAAGATGTACTGAGAACCCGGGACCGACCCTGTACCGGGCAGCGGCGCGAGCCAGGATCCGCCCCTAGGGATCCTTGCGGATCATCGCGTACGCCGAGTGGTTGTGGATGGACTCGAAGTTCTCGCTCTCCACCACGTATCCCTCGATGCGCGGGTCCGCGTTCAGCGCCGCGGCGATGTCGCGCACCATGTCCTCGACGAACTTGGGATTGTCGTAGGCGTGCTCGGTCACGTACTTCTCGTCGGGCCGCTTGAGCAGCCCCCAGAGCTCGCTCGAGGCCTGCCGCTCGACCGCGTCGATGACCTCCTCGATCCACACGAACTTCGAGATGCGCGCGGCGACGGTCACGTGCGAGCGCTGGTTGTGCGCGCCGCGATCCGAGATCTTCTTCGAGCACGGGCACAGGCTCTGCACGGGAACGAGCACCTTGAGCGTGAAGGTCTCGCGGCCCTCGTGGATCTCGCCCACGAAGGTCACCTCGTAATCCATGAGGCTCTGCACGCCCGAGACCGGCGCCTTCTTGTTCACGAAGTAGGGGAAGGCCATCTCGATGTGGCCGCTGCGGGCCTCGAGCTTGGCGACCATCTCGCGCAGCATGAGCCGGAAGGTGTCGGGCGAGATCTCGCGCTCGTGCGCGTTCAGGATCTCGACGAAGCGCGACATGTGCGTGCCCTTGAAGTGGTGCGGCAGGCCCACGTACATGTTGAAGTGCGCGATCGTGTGCTGCACCCCGCCCGCGCGCTCGCGGATCCTCACCGGATGGCGGATGGCCTTGATGCCCACGCGGTCGATGGCAAGCCGGCGCGTGTCCGGGCTCGCCTGGACGTCGGGGATCGGCATGCGCTCGTCTCGCTGATTCATGCATGAATTATAGCGCCTCAGGGCAGGCGACCCGCCGAGACGAGGCGGTGCACCAGGAGGTGGATCGAGGCCCAATGGGCGAGGTCGTCGAACCCGTCCGCGCGTGCCTCGTGGGCCACGAACGACGCATCGCCGTCGAGGTTTCGCGCCTCGTCGCTCCCGGCGGCAGGGGTGGCGGACGCGTTCGGGCCGAGCGAGAGCAGCACGAAGGCCGCGCGGCGCGTGAGCTGGTTCGCGGCCGGCCCGCACCCCGACGCCCCCGCAGCCTCGCCTGCCGCGCAGACGTAGAGATAGTTGGGCGCATCGCCCAGCGCAGCGAGGCCGGCCTGCTGCATGCCGTTGGCGCGGGTGAGCGCCCGCGCCACGCCGTTGACCGTCCCGCCGTGCACGGCGTAGCGCACGCGGTTGGACGGTGTCTGCCAGGGATCGCGCGCGAATCCCTCCTCGTCGAGGGGCGCGATCCCGAGCGTCGCCGCGGGCAGGAAGCCGGCGTGGAAATCGGCGCACATTCCGTTGGTCGCGTCGCCTCCCGCCGCGAATTGCTCGAGTCCCCGGCTCGCGACCGTCGCGGGGCAGGGCAGCCGGCCGTGCGCCGCGGCGAAGCCGAGGAGGGTGTCGCGCACCTCGTCGAGCTGGCGCCGCGCCTCGTCCGCGCGCCGCATCTGCAGCTGCGCGGCGGCGGGCACGGCGAGCGCAGCGGCGAGCAGCACGAGGACGCCCACCACCACGGCGAGCTCGAGGAGCGTGAAGCCGGATTCAGCGCGAGGCGACGAGCGCATCGTGGCGGCCCGCGCCTCGCGGCGGGGCGGTGGCGCGTGTGCAGCCTGCGGATCCGCATTCGATCGGGGCCTCGCACGTGCCCGCGCGCTGGGTGACGAGGAGTGCGAAGCGCCGATCGGTCGCCGAGACGTTTCCCTGCGCGTCGGCGACGGAGAGCCCCGCAGGCGCGGCGCGCGCGTAGAGCACGTGCGACTTCCATCGCGCCCACCAGCCCGACTCGTCCGGGGTCGCGTTGCATCCGGGCGAGGCGAGGGCCGCATCCGGGACGCGCCCGAGCGAAGCGCCCGCCACGCAAGGCTCTTCCGGCGTCGGCAGCTCGGGCAAGCCGCGCAGGCACAGGGCGAGCTCGAGCGCGATGCGATGCTTCACGCGCGCTATGACGTCGTCGTACGTGAGGACCGCGAGGCGGTCGTTCACGGCGATCGCGCCCCCGACGCTCGCGGGACCCGCCACGAAGCCGTCGGTGTTGCCGGCGCGGCCGGCCGCGTCGTTGCGGTCGTGGAATGCGGCGTTGTCCTCGAAGGCTGTGGCGTCGAGGTAGTTGCGCGGATCGCGGCAGTCGCCGACGGCGCAATCGCGCCGCTGCGCGTATCCGTCGGCGCGGCGGATCGGCGGGCCCGGCGCGAGCACCACGGCGGCGGCGCCCGTGTCCACGAGCAGCGAGGGGCTCGCGAGCGTGCCATCGTGGAGCGTCTCCCCGGAGGCGCCGCGCACGGTGATCGTGCCGAGCGCCATGGGCGGGGTCATGTCCACGCAACCACGGCTCGCCGCGCAGTTGAGCAGGCCCTTGTGCCGGCTGGAGACTGCATACCAGAGGCGTTCCCCATGGCCGTCGCGCAGGTCCGGCAGGCCGAGCGTCTTCCAGGGCAGGCGCCCGAGGCGCGCGGCCTGCCCGAGGTCCCCGGAAAGCGATCCGCACGTGGCCTCGGCCCAGCCGTCGTCGTCGATATCGGGGCAAGGCAGGTACCCGGGACCGACCCGCGCGTCGATGGGTCGGTCGGCGGCGTAGGCGAGCAGCGCCTCGCGCGCCTGGGCGAGCGCCCGCTCGCTCGCCTGCTCGCGGCCGGCACCGGCCGCCGCGATCGCGAGCGCCGCGACGCAGGCCATCGCGACCGCCGCGAGGACGAGCACGAGGAGGAGGATGGCGCCGGCTTGCGGGCGAGGCTGCATGCGGCATTGATACCGCGCCGCCCTCGCATGCGCGCGTTGAAATCCCGCGCGCCGTGTGGCGGTTGCCGCTTGACGCTACTTGCGCTCGATCTGGAGCCCTTCGGGCTTGCGCTCGCGCGCGTCCTGGACTGCCTTGGGATCGAGCTTTCCAGCACAGTGGGATCCGAAGCTTGGAATTCACGTGACTTGAAGTCGCGGC